>WNGD01000909.1_pt1 | contig 66245 bp, 64 predicted proteins | sample 5400671 | NCBI WGS metagenome assembly WNGD01 (sample SAMN13153369, study PRJNA577476) | soil metagenome | isolation source: 40 cm soil or saprolite under grassland replicate 2 | place: USA:California | collected 2016-06-15
ACACGGTCGCGTGGGAGCCGCTCGACCGCGGCACCGTGAATGGCGGCGCGGGGATCGCGCTGCGGGGGCGGGATCTGTTGAAATTCGGGCAACTGTTCCTGCAACGCGGCTGGTCGGGCGACGCGAGCGTGGTGCCGGAAAGCTGGGTGGACTCCGTCACCCGGCCGCAATTCGCCTGGCGTACTGTCATGGGCCCGCTGCAACGGGTCACCTACGGCATGCTCTGGTGGGTGTCCGACGCCGACCCGGCGGCCTATTTCGCCTGGGGCTACGGCGGACAGTTCGTGTACGTCGTGCCGAGCCGCGACCTGGTCGTGGTGGCCACGACCGACTGGGCCCAGCTCGGCGACATCACCCCCACGGCGCTCGCGGCGCAGGTGCTCGACGTGATCGTGAACGACGTGGTGCCGGCGGCGCGCTAGCCGCGACCGTGTTTCGAAGGAGGCCTAAGCCCGGCTCAGCTCGGCTCGTTCCCCGAGTTTCGCCAACAGGAGATCACGGACCGCTTGGAGCTCCAGAGGTGTCGGAATGAGGCGCTTGGGCACGTAGTACGCGCACAGCTTGTTGTAGAAAATGAGGAGGAACTCCGGCGTTTCTACCGCGGAGTGAATCCCCTCCCATCGCAGATCCGAGCTTTGCCCCGTGCCGTCGACGCGAAACCCTTCAGCCGAGATTGTCCGAGTCAGCGTTCCCCGAGCGGAAATGTCCAGCCGCCTGGTCCGACGCGCGCTGAGATACGAGTCCCCCCAGCGGAGCAGGAACGCCCAGAGCGCCAGGAGCAGAAGCCACGGCAGCGCGCTGAAGAGCAATACGAGGTTCCACTCGAGGTCACCGCTGAGCCAACGAGGGCCGAACACGAGCGCCAACAGCAGCACGGGAAGCGCAAGTCGGAACATTCGCAGCCAGGGCCGACGTCGTAGCGTGATTGTGGTAACGGCTCGTACCACGCGTTGGTGCTCCTTGAAATCCCACGGACTGGCGTACCGATACGTGGCCACGGCGAATCCCCTCCCTCGGCCCGCTTACTCAGGCATCATGTGCGCCGTCGGGATCGCGCACCGGGTAGGCTTTGACGATGCCGCGGCACTGTTGCACGAGATCCGGAAGCGCGGACCGCTCGGCCGCGAATCTGAGCCGGTGCTCCTGTGTCAGGGGATCGGGCGTGATGTCGACCACCAGCTGCAGCTCGCCGGCGCGATCGGTCGAGCGGACGACGGCGGTGAGATTGGGCTCATCGGAGGTGAGGGTCGCCACGCCCTCGGGTCCCCTCTGGGCGTGCAGCCGCTCGAGCGCGTCGGCCCAGCGCACCAGATCCGGGACCCGAAGCATCGGTCCCGTCGTCCAGACGGTCGCGCCCTCGGCCGCGCAACGGACGGTGACGACGAGCCAGTTGCCTTCCCAGTAGTCCTGGGCCTCCGGCGATCGACGATCGTGCACCCACAGCTCGAGGCCTGCGACCTTCAGGTGGGCCGGGCCGAGGGAATCGGGGTCGGGGGAGAAGATCAGTGGGGCCACAGCCATGCGAAGACGCCAGCCGTGAGGAGCGCGTAGATTAGCCCGTCCACCGTGGCTTTGATCGTGGTGATCCAGGAGCGACGGTACCAGATTGACATCGGCCACAGCGCGAGGGTGTACGCGACGAACGTGGTGAGGCCCGCGAAGTGGAAAACGGCGCGAGAGCTCGCGCCCGGGGGCCGCGCGCTTCCCGCGACCAGCGCAGCAAAGATCCCGACGACCACCGAGAAGAGGAACCATTGGATGAGGTTCTTCCCCATCGCCATGGAGCCACCCGGCATGACGGTGAACATCATGACGGGGCCCTTCTTGAACTTTTCGGCGAATGCCTGCGACCGCATCTGCTCGGTACTCTCCGCCCGTGGCATCATGTAGTCGCCGGGCGGGATACCGAGCGGACGCAGCGTGTCCATCACGCGGTCTTCGTTCGGCACCTTGAGGTAGTCGCTCTTGTGCCAGCCGGTGAACATGTGAAGGACGGAGCTCACGACGAACACGGCTACGGCCGACAGCAGGATCGGGAGCCACAGTGAGACGAGCGATGTCATAACGACCTCCTTGATTATTTTTGATCCGCCTTCAGCCCCCGCTCCTCGAGCAACGGCCCCACCTCCGGATCCCGTCCCCGGAAGGCGCGGTACAACGCGCCCATGTCCCCCGTCCCGCCCCGCGACAGGATCATATCGCGGAAGCGCCGGCCGTTGGCCCGCGTCATGCCCCCGTGCTCGGTGAACCAGGCGTAGGCGTCGTCATCGAGTACCTCGCTCCACAGGTACGCGTAGTAGCCGGCGTAGTACCCGCCGTTCCAGATGTGCGCGAAGTAGCTGGTGCGATAGCGCGGCGGCACCTGGGGCACGTCCACGGCGAACCGCTTGAGCGCCTGAGCCTCGAAGGCGTTGATATCGGGTTGCTGCGGCCCCACCGGGAGCGTGTGCCACGCCATGTCGAGCAGGGCGGCGGCGACGTACTCGGTCGTGGCGAATCCCTGGTCGAACGTGCGGGCGCGCTTGATCTTGTCGACCAATGTCCGCGGCATCGGCTGCCCTGTTTGGTAGTGCTTCGCGTAATGGGCGAGCACGCTGGGCTCGAGCGCCCAATGCTCGTTGAACTGCGACGGGAACTCTACGAAGTCCGTCGGCACATTCGTGCCGGCGAGCCGCGGGTATTCGACCCGCGTGAGCAACGCGTGCAGCGCGTGCCCGAACTCGTGGAACATCGTCTTGACGTCCTCGAAGCGCAGCAGGGCCGGCTGGCCCGGAGCCGGCTTCGTGAAGTTGGCGACGTTGAAAACGACAGGCCTGGTGCGCAATAGGCCGGTGCCGTCCACGAACGTGTCTTCCCACGCGCCGCCACTCTTGTTGTCGCGCTTGAAATAGTCGCAATACCACAGGGCGACGGATCTGCCGTCCGCATCGAACACCTCGAACACCCGGACATCGGGGTGATAGACGGGGAGGTCCGTGCGCCGCTTGAACGTCAGCCCGTACAGCCGGTTCGCGGCGAAGAAGACGCCGTCCTCGAGCACGCGGTAGAGCTCGAAGTAGGGCTTGAGCTGCGTCTCGTCGAGCGCGTACTCCGCCTTGCGCACCTGCTCGGCGTAGTACTGCCAGTCCCACGGGGCCAGCCTGAAGCCGCCGCGCTGCGTGTTGATCATCGCCTGCAGCTGCTCCGCCTCGCGGCGGGCCTGCGCCGTCGCCGCCGGCACCAGATCGGTCAACAGCTTGATCGCCGCGTCCGGCGTCTTGGCCATCTGATCGTCGAGGACGTACGCGGCGAGGTTCGGGAAGCCGAGCAGCCGGGCGCGCTCCGCGCGGAGCTGCGCCAGCCGCTTGACGATGGCCCGCGTGTCGTTCGAGTCGCCGCGCTCGGCGCGGGTCGTCGACGCGGTGAACAAGCGCTCCCGCAGCGCCCGGTTCTTGAGCGAGGCCTGCGCCGGTTGCTGGGTGGTGTTCTGCAACGGCAGCACCCACTTACCCTCGATCTTGCGCTGGCGCGCCGCTTCCCCCGCGGCCGCGATCTCGGCGTCGCTCAGGCCCTCGAGCTCGCTCTTGTCGCCCACCACGACGGCCGCCGCCTTCGTCGCCGCGAGCAGCCGGTTCTGAAAGTCGGTCGCCAGCTTCGACTCCTGCTGGTTCAGGGCGCGCAGCCGCGCCTTGTCCGGCTCCGCCAGCAGCGCTCCGGCGCGCACGAAGTCGCGGTAGTAGCGCTCGACCAGGAACCCCTGCACCGAGTCGAGGCCGAGATCGGCGCGCCGGTCGTACACGCTCCTGACTCGGCGAAACAACGTGTCGTTCAAGTGGATAGCGTCGAGATGCGCGGCAAGTCGCGGTGCTTCCTCGGTCTGCACCCGCTGCAGCGTATCGTCGGTGTTGGCCTGCGTCATCGCGTTGAACACCTTGAACGCGCGTGTGAGCAGGGCACCCGAGCGTTCCAGCGCGACGATGGTGTTGTCGAAGCTGGGTGTCGCGGTGTCGCTGGCGATGGCGGCGATCTCGACCAGCTGCTGGCGCATGCCTTCTTCCACCGCCGGCTGGTAATCCGCATCGTGAATCCGGTCGAACGGGGGAGCCTGGTACAGCAACGGACTGGCAATCGCGAACGGGTTCGCGCTGGTGAAACGCGTGGGGCCGGCGGACGCGGGAGTGGAGACCCGGTTGCAGCCGAGCAAGCCGACGCACACGGCAAGCGCGCGGCGGCCGTTAGGCAGTGGCATCGGCATGGCCCCGAACGTGCAGCGAGCGGAACAACACCCGACCCGCGGTGGCTACATCCCGGACCGCGGTGTTGAACACGTCCTCGTTGGCCTTCGAGGGAGCGTGGAAGCCGCTGATCTTCCGCACGAACTGCAGCGCCGCGTCATGCAGCTCCGCGTCCGTCGGTGGGTGATCCGGGTGTCGCAGACGCTTGATGTTTCGGCACATGGGGATCAGACCTTTCGTAAGGCGGTATCGCGAAGGACGCGCCTAACCTGCGTGCCGGCCCGCGCTGGCGCAACGGCGTCGCGGCCCGCAGCTTTGACGTTAACACGGTTAGCAACCTCGCCCCCGGGGGATCATGTATACCACGCCCGGCATCCACGCCACCCAGAGCACCCAGAACGACGTGTATGGACAGTGGGTCAAGGACCCGGAAGGGTTCTGGGCCGACGCCGCGGAAGCCATCCACTGGTACAGGCGATGGGAGCGGGTGCTCGATAGCTCGCGCGCCCCGTTCTATCGGTGGTTTCCGGGCGGCATGGTCAACACGTGCTACAACGCGCTCGATCGGCACGTCGAGCACGGACGGGCGGACCAGCTCGCGCTGGTGTACGACAGCCCCGTCACGGGAACCATCAGGACCTTCACGTATCGAGAACTGCTGAATGAGGTCGCCCGCTTCGCCGGTGTGCTCGTCGGACAAGGCGTCGGGAAGGGTCAACGGGTCATCATCTACATGCCCATGGTCCCGGAAACGGTCGTCGCGATGCTGGCGTGCGCACGGATCGGGGCGATTCACTCAGTCGTATTCGGGGGCTTCGCCTCGCACGAGCTCGCGGCGCGCATCAGTCACGCAGAGCCGACGGTGATCGTCTCCGCCTCGTGCGGCATCGAAGGGAATCGCGTCGTTCCGTACAAGCCGCTGCTCGACAAGGCGATCGAGCTCGCCACGATGAAGCCGCGTCGCTGCATCATCCTGCAACGGCCGCAGGAACGGGCCCCCATGATTGTCGGGCGCGACGGCGACTGGTCGGAGCTGATGGCGGCGGCGCGAGGCGCGGACTGCGTGCCGGTCGCCGCGACCGATCCGCTCTACATTCTCTATACGTCGGGTACGACGGGGATGCCGAAGGGCGTCGTGCGCGACAACGGCGGTCACGCCGTCGCGCTCCAGTGGAGCATGCCGCACATCTACGGCGTCGAGCCTGGCGAAGTCTACTGGGCCGCCTCCGACCTCGGCTGGGCGGTCGGGCACTCCTACATCGTCTACGGTCCGCTGCTCAACGGAAACACCACCATCCTGTACGAAGGCAAACCGGTCGGCACGCCCGATCCCGGCGCCTTCTGGCGGGTGATCTCGCAGCACCAGGTACGCGTCTTCTTCACCGCTCCGACGGCGATCCGCGCCATCAAGCGCGACGATCCCACCGGAGAGCACGTTCGGCGCTACGATCTGAAACGGTTCCGGACGTTCTTCCTTGCCGGCGAGCGGTGCGATCCGGACACGCTGCATTGGGCGGAGCAGCAACTCGGCGTCCCGGTCATCGATCACTGGTGGCAGACGGAGACCGGCTGGCCGATCGGTGTGAATTGCGTCGGGCTGGGGATGCTCCCGGTGAAACCGGGCTCCTGCGCCAAAGCCGTCGCGGGCTACGACGTGCGTGTCCTCGGCGAGAACGGTCACGAGCTGCCCGCCGGCGAGACCGGAAACATCGTGATCCGCCTGCCGTTGCCTCCCGGATGCCTGCCCACGCTGTGGAGCAACGATGAAGGCTACGTGCGGTCGTACGTGAGCCGGTACCCGGGCTACTACCTGACGGCCGACGCCGGCTACAAGGATGAGGACGGCTATCTCTGGGTGATGGGGCGCACCGACGACATCATCAACGTCGCGGGCCACCGGCTCTCCACGGGGGCGATGGAAGAGGTGCTCGCCGCCCATCGCGACGTGGCCGAGTGCGCGGTGGTGGGTGTGGCCGACGAGATCAAGGGGGAGATCCCGCTGGGGCTCATCGTCCTCAAAGCGGGGGTGCGGCGTCCCGCCGACGCGATCGCCGAGGAGCTCGTGGCGATGGTGCGCGATCGGATCGGCCCGGTCGCGGCGTTCAAGACGGCGGTGGTCGTCCAGCGGCTGCCGAAGACGCGATCCGGGAAGATCCTGCGCGGCACCGTCAAAAAGATCGCCGATGCAAGCGAGTACCGTGTTCCCGCCACGATCGACGATCCCGCGAGTCTCGACGAGATCGCCGCGGCGTTGGCGACGGTGGGGTATCCGCGACGCTGAAGACTAATTTGGCTGCTGAGGCTTGATGCCGCCCCGCGCCAGGCTCTCGCCCACCGCTCTGCCGATGGTGGCGCCCCAACGCTGACCCGTCTCCATGCTCTCCTGTACGATCAACGGCTGGACCTCATTCAAGCGCTTTCCGAGCGGGCTCTCGTAGAAGCGCACGAGCTGTTCGAGCTCCGCCTGGCTGAAATGAGACGCGTAGATCGGCACCATCGAGTCCACCAGCTGAGGCAATTCTCGTCGCGCTCGCGCCAGGAACGCGTCCCAGAAGGCGGCGGGAATTTGTGGATTGGCGGCCCGTTGTGCCGGCACCATCGCCTCCATGCCGCTCATCGCCAGCCGGGCGGCGCCCGTCAGCTCCAGAAGGCGACGAATGGTGGAGGCCTTCGCGGGGTCCACCGACGCCGGCCGGCGTTGCGCGAGTGCTGGAGGCGCCGTCATCGCAGCGGCCAGCGTCAGGACCATCAGCGCGTGTCTTGGAGCGGTCATCGACGGTTCCCTCCTCATCTCGCCGGCATGCCGTAGCCGCGGGCCATCGCCGTGGCGGCGAGCACCATGACCACGACGAGGGCGGCCTGTATGAAACTGATCCGCGCGAACCCGCTCGCGGCGCGCGTATCAGGAACGTCGCCGCGCGTCACGTGGCGGCGCCACGTAATGAGCGTGACCATCGGGCGCAGCTCGAGGACGAAAATCGCCGCGAACAGGACCATCTTGGCCCAGAAGACGTAGTTGTGAAGGTAATAGAAACTCCCCTTCTCGAACCCACCGAACGCCCGCGCCAGACCGGTGGCGAGCCATACGAACGCGGCGATGCCCCACCAGTTATCGGCGTAGAACACGCGGCGCAGTCCGGTGACGTCGAGTTGCGCCTGCAGCGCCCGACCGCGCGCCCAGACGGCGCCGAGGCCAACACCGAGCGCCAGCAAGTGAAGGGCGGCGAGGAGCCAGCGGAGGGTCATGCCATGTCGGGGTTGATGTCAGCTCTTCCGAATGGCCGCTTCACGCGCGACCCACTGTGTAGTGGTGGGGCTGCGCTTTGGTCGCGTCTCTGATCTGCACGCTCGAATTCGTGAGAATGTCGTGGGCGGCCTGGTGCCGGCGGGGAAAGTTGGCGTAGAGCGGCGGTGATTCAGCGTTCTCCGCATGCTGAGCGCTCGTGCTGGGCTCTCGACTCACGGGATCACCTCGCGCCGCTCACGAGTCGCGGCTCAAGCCGCGGCTCGGCCCGGCCGCTGAAGCGGCACTGCACGCCCGCTTACTGGCAGACACCGAGCCGCGAACGGAATGCTTGCTAGGTGCCCCCTCCGCGGTCATGTCTTCTTGCCAGTCAGCGGAACGGGCTCAGGCTTAGGCTCAAGATCCTGCAGCGTGACACTTCCTTGAATGGCTTGCGCCGCCTTGAGGGCTGGCGTCGGGTCGGCGATGACCGTTCGACCGTCAGCATAGCGGACCTTGGCAACGTACGCGACGCTGATGAAGTGGTCGCGCAACTGACTCTCACCATATATGCCCCACACACGCCCAAAGTTCTTTTTCTGATTGGTTGCCAAGTCTTCCAACTGGGAGAATGAGAGCGTTCCCGTGAACTGGTGCCAGATGTCAAACGTGAGAATGCGTACCTCGAAGGCAGCAATAGATTGTAACGCCCTCATATGCATGTCCGCTGAATACCTATACCACGGATCGTCGAACACTCCGCTGGCCCCCACAGGCCCGTCGAATAGCAGACCAAGCGACGAGTCTGTGACCATAACCCATTGAAGCTCTAGGGTGGACCGGCTGCTCACGACGCCCAAGCCGTGAGGGATCTTGACTGAGCCGCCGGAGGCTTGGGTCGTAATGGCCGTGCCATTGGTTTGTACGATGACAACGTCCTTCGGCGCTTGCCCGTCGAGCCGTGACCCTCCGAGGAACAGCACTGCCGTGATTAGAGACGATCCCAGCTTCGCGATCATCGAGCACCTCCCAGGACAGGTCGAGATTCCTGACGTTCACCACGACGAGTGCAAACATTCAAAGTCGTTGGGTACCGTCCTAGGGCGTTTTTACGGCACTAACGGACGGAAATGCGGCATTACAACGATGCCACGTTGCCAGGGGGTCGTGAAACGTGGCGTCATGGCGTCGTGCAACGCCTGATCAGCCTCCGCCCCACACCCGCTCCGCCTGCCACAAATGCCGGTGCTGGTGCCGCGGCAAAATCGAAAAACACGCATACAGATTGTACCGCACATGCGCGTTGAATGGTGAAGTCACGCGCACGCGGGATAGCGGCAGGCCGTCCGCCTGCGCGAGACAATCGAGCTGCGCGGCCTGGAGTCGATCGAATTCCTGGACCAGGAGCGCAGGGGCGGCCAAGCTCGACGGCAGGAACCGCGCGATAGTCCTGAGACGGACCCGCACCGGCGGGCCCATGGTGGCCCACAAGAGCCAGCCGATGGGATCCCGCCGGTAGCGACCCGGTGGGCGTCGCTCGAGCATACGAGCGCGCGACACGCCATGGCTCAACAACGGCACATAGGCCAGTGATGTGAGGTTTAGATGCGCCACGCACTCGGCCACGGACCAACGCGTCGGGTCGGAGCGCCGGGCCCACTGCTCAGCCGGAACCGCTCGCACCAGCTCGTGGAGCCGCGCCTGCGCGCTCCTGTATTCGTCAGCGATGACCTCGAGTTGTGGATGCATGCCTCTTACGTCCTTGGCGTCGTGGCGTCGTGCAACGCCTAGTTGACGCGAGCCTGCAGCCTTCGGAGGCCCGCGAGCGCCGGCTCATAGCCCGGTGACCGGTCGAGGGCGCGCCCGTACTCCGCCACGGCATCGAGCACCTGGCCCTTCTTCTCATAGATCCGGGCCAGGTTCACGTGCGGGAACTGCGGCGCCTCGTAGCGCGGCGCGTCCATCGCACGCTTGAGCCACGCAATCGCGTCGTCGTCGCGCCCCAGCTCGATCAAGTAGCACCCGATGTCGTTATAGGGATTGCCGAAGGTGGGATCTACCGCGATCGCACGCTTGCACTCGGCGATCGCCTCGTCGTAGCGCCGTTCGAACGAATATACCCAGCCCAGAAACGTGTGCGCCTCCGCCGTCGGTAGCTCCGCGAGCGACGCCTGATACAACTGGATCGCGCCCGCCAGGTCGCCCGCCAACTGGCACTCGTACGCGCGCTCGAATAGCTTTAGCGCCCGAGCTCGATCACCCACACGCCAAGCTTATTCAGACCACGCCGCCGTCGCCATCGCGCCCGTTTGTCAGCCTGCCGTTGCTCGTCTTCGTGGCGGCGGTCGCGCTCGGCTGGAACCTGAACGGCTACCGCCTCTTCGACCCGGACGAAGGGCGCAACGCCGAGGTGGCGCGTGAGATGGCGCACTCGAACGACTACGTCGTGCCGCACCTGGACGGGCTCCCCTATCTCGACAAGCCGATCGTTTATTTCGCCGCCGCCGCCGCCATGATGGAGCTGGTCGGCCCGACCGAAGCGGCCGCCCGGCTACCCGCCTACCTCGCGACGCTCGGCACGATCGGGCTGCTCGTGTGGGTCGCGCGGCGTCGCTGGGGCGAGGAGGCCGGCTGGCTCGCGGGGCTCGTCTACGCCACCATGGTGCTCCCGCTCGCCTACGCCCGCACCGCGATCTTCGACAGCACCCTCACCCTGTGCACCACCGCCGCGATCGTCTGGTTCGCCGACGAGCGGCCCGTGGCCGCCTGGGCGGCCATGGCGGCCGGCGCCCTCACCAAGGGCCCGATCGCCGTCGCAATCCCGTTGCTCGCGCTAGGCTCGCACGCGCTCGCCACCGGCACGCCCGTGCGCAGACTGTTCCCGTCGCGCGGCCTCGCGCTGTTCGGCGCGATCGCCCTGCCCTGGTTCGTCGTCGTGTCGATCCAGCACCCCGACTTCCCCGGCTACGTGCTCCTCCGCGAGACGCTCCAGCGGGTCACGACGCGGAGCTTCCACCGCACGGCCCCGTTCTGGTACTACCTACCGATCGTGCCGCTCGCTGCATTTCCCTGGATAGTCCCCGCGCTCGCGCGGGTGCGACACTGGCGCGCCACGTGGGACGCCCGACGGGACGCGGTCGCCCGTGAACCGCTGCTCCTGGCGTGTTGGGTGATCGTGCCGCTCGTCTTCCTCTCGCTCAATCAGTCCAAGCTGCCGCAGTACGTGCTGCCGTTGATTCCTGCGCTGGCGCTCGCCGCGACGCGCAACCTGGTCACGGGCGGCATCCACACCGCGGCGCGCGCCTACGTCGGCATCGCGGCAGTCGCAGGCCTGGCTTTGGTCGCGCTCACGCGCTGGCTCCCCGCGCCCATCACTCTCACGCCGGCCGAGAAGGCCGCCATCCCGCCGATCGCGGTGGCCCTGGGAATCGTGGTGCTCTGCTCCGCCGTCCTCGTCGGGGTCGGGGCCCTCACGCGCCGGTCCCGCACCACGACTTTCGGGTATGCTCTGGTGGTCATGGCCATTCCGTTTCTGTCCGGAAGCCTGCTCGTCGCGGTGGGGGAAGACCGCTCCTCCGCCACCGTGGCGAGCGCCACCGCGGCGGCGCTCGAACGCGGCGACGGCACCGGCACCGTGCTCGGCGTCCTCGCCTACCCGCCATCGCTGCCCTTTTATCTCGGCCGTCCCATTGCCGTGGCCACCGAGACCGGCCGAGAGCTCACGAGCAACTACATCGCCGACAACGTGGAGCGGTTCCGCTCGATCGCCGGCTCGCCGCTGCTCCCAGCGGGCTACTGGCGCGAGGCCTTGGCGCGCTGCCCCCTGCCCACGGTGTTCTTGACCGGTGCCGGACACCGCGAAGCGCGGGCCGCCCTCGGCGCTGCGCTGCCGCTCCTCGCCGCCGACGATCACTACGCGGCGTATGGCCCCTGCCAACCTCCTCCACGTCCCCAACCCTCACCACCTCGCCGGCGGGGTGGGGGTGGGCGGCGGTAATGTGCGGCATCTTCGGCGCCGTCTCGCTCTCGGGCGCGCCGCTCAAGCACCCTGACTGTATCCCCGCCATGGCCGCCGCACTCGCCCACCGCGGTCCCGACGGCGAGCGCGTCGTGGGTCACGAGCGCGCGCGCCTGGGCGCCCGCCGGCTCGCCATCATGGACTTGACCACGGGCGACCAGCCGTTCCAGAGCCCGGATGCGTCCATCTGGATGATTTGCAACGGAGAGATCTACAACGCGCCGGCGCTGCGCCGCGAGTATGCGGGCGCCGGCTACCCGTTCCGCTCGACGGGGGACATCGAGACGATCGTTCCGCTGTATGAGCGTTTCGGGGCGGATGGCGTCGGACGGCTCGAGGGGATGTTCGGCCTGGCGGTGTGGGACGACCGGCGCGGGCGGTTGGTGCTCGCGCGCGACCGCGCCGGCGAGAAGCCGCTCTTTTGGACCGAGTTGAACGGCGAGCTGCGGTTCGCATCGGAGATCCAGGCGCTGCTTGTCTACCCCGACCAGCCGCGTCGCGTGAACCCCGCCGCGGCGGCGCTGTACGGTGCGCTCGGCTATGTCCCCGCTCCGCATACGATGCTCGACGGCATCTCGAAGCTGGCACCGGCGCATCTCCTGGTCGCCGACCGCAAAGGCCTGGCGGTGCGCCGCTATTGGGACCCCGCCGCCGTCGCCGCGCGCCCGTCGCGGATCGACACGCCGGCCACCCTGCGGGACGTGCTGCTTCGCGCAGTCGAGCGCGAGCTGATGTCGGACGTGCCGGTGGGGGTGTTTACGAGCGGCGGGCTCGATTCGTCGTTCCTCGCCGCCGCGGCGGCACGGGTCATGGCGGGCGAGCGGATCCACACCTACTCCGTGCAGTTCGCCGAGCGGGGCTACGACGAGAGCCCTCACGCGGAGGCGGTGACGCACCACATCCGCACTACCCACCACGTGGTCACCGCCGACGACGCCGCGCTCAAGCGGGCGTTCGACGTCGTCACCCGCTCGCTCGCCGAGCCGGTCGGCGACCCCGCCATCCTACCGACGTTTCTCCTGGCCGAAGCGGCCAGGGAGCATGTCAAAGTGGTCCTCTCGGGTGAGGGCGCGGACGAGCTGTTCGGCGGCTACCCGACGTACCTCGGCCACAAGGCGGCGGGGCTGTATCGCAGGCTCCCCGCACGAGCGGTGCTCCGCTGGCTGGTCGACCGCTTGCCGACCTCCACCGGCAAGGTCACGCTCGAGTTCTTGCTCAAGCAATTCGTCGCCGGCGCCGACCTGCCGCTCGTCGAGCGTCACCTGACCTGGTTCGGCGCGCTGGGGCCGGACGCGCGCGTGCTCGCGTGGGCCGCCGGGCTCGTGAACGGCTTCCCCGGAGATTCGTGGCTCAACCGGGTGCTGTGGCTCGACTTCCTCACCTATCTCCCGGATAACCTGCTCGTGAAGGTGGACCGCGGGACGATGCTCGCGTCCATCGAGGCACGGGCGCCCTACCTGGACCGCGAGGTGATGGAGCTGGCGCTGCCGGCGCCGGCGGCGCTCAAGGTGCGGGGCTTCACCACCAAGGCGATATTAAAGGAAGCGGCGCGCGGGCTGGTTCCGGAGGCGGTGATCCGGCGCAAGAAGCGCGGGCTGTCGGTCCCCGTGGCGCGGTGGCTCAATGCGGGCCTCCGTTCGCTGGCCGATCGCCATCTCGCAGCACCCCGGCTGTTCCCCGGCGCCCCGACGGCCCGGCTGCTCGCGGAGCACCGCTCCGGTGCGCGCAACAACGCCCGCAAGCTGTGGCCCATTCTCATAGCGGAGCTGTGGGCGGAACGGTGGCAGATAGACACGGAAACAGGCCGGGGGCGGTAACCCCGGGCTGGCGCCCGGGGTCAGTGAGACGGGATCGATGATAACTAACCCCGGGCGCAAGCCCGGGGAGGAACGATGAACCGTACGGAAGCCCTCACGCTGATGGAGGAGTACACGAAGTCACCGAGCCTCCGCCAGCATATGCTGGCGGTCGAGGCCGCGATGCGCGCCTATGCCGGGAAGCACGGTGAAGACCCCGAGACGTGGGGGATCGTGGGGCTGCTGCACGACTTCGACTACGAGAAGTTCCCGAACGCCGAGCACTCGCCCACCGAGGGCCACCCCGCGTGGGGCGTGCGGCTGCTGCGCGAGAAGGGCGTGTCCGAGCCCCTGTGCCGCGCGATCCTCGGGCACGGGACCTACACCGGCGTGCCGCGCGACACCCTGATGGCGCGGACGTTGTTCGCCGTGGACGAGCTGTGCGGCTTCCTCGTGGCGTGCGCGCTGGTGCGCCCGTCCAAGAGTTTCGCGGATCTCGAGGTGTCGTCGGTGAAGAAGAAGCTCAAAGACAAGGGGTTCGCGCGCGGCGTGAACCGCGACGAAGTGAGCCAAGGGGCCGCGGAGCTGGGCGTGCCGCTGGACGAGCACATCGCCTTCGTGATCCAGGCGCTCCGTCCCGCGGAAGGCGGGCTCGGCCTCGGCGCCCACACGTCGACCGCGCCGGCCGGGCCGGTGGGGTGAGCGTTCCCATGACGGCGATGCCCCGGCCCACGCTCGGCGCTCCCGACCAGCTGACCCTGGCGCTCGACCGCGCCGCCGGCGCGCGGCCGATCGAGGGCAACCGCCTCGAGCATCACCCCGACAGCCCGCGCGCGCTCGACGCCATGCTCGCCGGGATCGCCGCGGCGCGCCGCTGGGTGCACTTCGAGAACTACATCATCCGCGACGACGCGACCGGCCGGCGCTTCGCCGAGGCGCTCGCCGAGCGGGCGCGCGCCGGCGTCCGCGTGCGCGTGCTGTACGACGCCCTCGGCTCGTTCGGCACGTCGCGCCGCTACTGGCGGCGGCTCATCCAGGGCGGCGTCGAGGTGCGCGCCTTCCACCCGCTCCTCACCCGCCACCCGTTCGCGGTCTTCGCCCGCGACCACCGCAAGCTGGTCGTCACCGACGGCGGTTGGGCGATGACCGGCGGGCTGTGCATCGGCGACGAGTGGGCGGGCGACCCGACGCGCGGTCGTCGGCCGTGGCGCGATACGATGGTGGCCGTCACCGGTCCCGCGGCCGCGGCGCTCGACGGCGCGTTCGCGCGCATCTGGCGCCGCACGGGCGCGCCGCTGCCGCCAGACGAGCTGGAGGCCGATCCCGCGGAATGCGGGTCCTCGACGGCGCGCGTCGTGGCGGGCGCACCCGGCCGGGCACGCGTGTACCGCGCCGTCCAGCTCCTGGCCGCGGGCGCGACGGACCGGCTGTGGATCACCGATGCATATCTGATCGCACCGGCGCCGCTCTACGCCAGCCTGCTCGACGCCGCACGGGCCGGCGTGGACGTGCGCCTGCTCGTCCCCGGCACGAGCGACCTCCCGGTGTTGCGGAACTCCACTCGGATCGGCTACCGCGACCTGTTGCGCGCGGGTGCCCGCATCTTCGAGTGGCAGGGGCCCATGCTCCACGCCAAGACGCTCCTGGTCGATCACCGCTGGGCGCGTGTGGGGTCGAGTAATCTCAACGTCTCCAGCTTGCTCGGGAACTACGAGCTGGATCTCTTCGCCGAATGCAATCAGCTCACCGCCGCGCTCGCGCAGCAGTTCTTGCGTGACCTCGCGTCCAGCCGCGAGATCGTCCTGCAGGCCCGTCGCCGATTTCTCCCGGCCCGGCTCGTTGGCTCGCCCGCCACGGCGGCGGCGTCCGTTCCCGAACAGCCGCACAAGCGTTCAGGCTACGAGCTCGGGGCCGTGGCCGTCGTCACGCTGCGTCGCGTGGCAGGCGGGCTGCGTCGCGCGATCACCTCGACCGCGGCGCTCGCGTTTGCAGGCGTCGGGGTGCTGCTGCTGGTGTTCCCACGGGTGATGGCGACCGTGCTCGCCGCGGGGGCGTTTTCGCTGGCCCTCGCCTTCGGTCTCTATACTTTCGAGCGGCGCCGTACACGGGACGCGGATGATGACTGATCCCCAACCCCCACAGCAGGTCGCGCGTATAGCTCAGCAGGACGAGGCCGATCTGGTCGCGCGGGCCGTCGCCGGTGAGCGGGCGGCGTTCGGGATCCTGGTGGAGCGCTACGCCGGCGTGGCCCGCCGCGTGGCGCGCGCGGTGCTGGGCAATCCCGAGGACGCGGACGACGCCGCGCAGGATGCCATGCTCTCGGCGCTCGTGAAGCTCGAGCAGTACGACGCACGGCGTCCCTTCGGCCCGTGGCTGCTGCGGATCGTGGCCAACGCCGCCACGGACCGGCGGCGACGCCGCTCGGTCCGCCGCGTCGAGCCGCTCGACGTCGGGCTCACGGCGGGCGGCCCGCGGCCCGACACGACCGCCGAGCGCCGGGCGTTGAACGAGCGGCTGCGACAGGCGCTCGCCGAGCTGCCCGAGCGGCGGCGTATGGCGGTGGTGCTGTTCGACGTCGAAGGCTATTCGCACGGCGAGATCGCCCTCGTCCTCGGGATTCCCGAGGGAACGGTCCGATCGGAGGTGTTTCACGCGCGGCGCCGCTTGCGGGTGCTGCTCGCCGACTGGAAGGAGGAGGGATGAAGGAACCATTGCCGTTCGATCACCGACCCGACCTGGTGCTCGGGAGAGCGCTGCGAGAGGCGCTCGACCCCGGTGACGCACAGGTTTTCACCGCGCGCGTCGTGGCCCTGGCCGGGCAAGTGCGTGTGGCGTCGTGGGACGCCGTGCTCGCCCGGTGGGCGCGCGCCGGCGTGGCGGCCGCTCTCGTCGTCGCGTTGGCCGCGGGCTATTTCGTGGGCCATGCGACGGCAGCGTCCCCCAGCGCCGTTCGCCCGACCGTCTCGGACGTTCTGATCGCGCCGCCGGCGCACCCGGGAGAGGTCGAGGTCGTCCTCGCCTCCGTGATCGGCAACAATTAGCCAGGGAAGACCGTCATGCTGAACCGTTCCACAACCTGGGCCCTGGTATTCCTGGTCGCCACGTTCGCCGCAGGGATGGCGGTCGGGGCCGGCGGCCGGGCGCTCTGGGTGCGCCACGCGTCCGCGGCAGCACCCGAACGGCGCGGGCTCGACCGGATGATGGACGAGCTGAACGCGGAGCTGCGCCTCGGACCCGTGCAGCGCGACTCGGTGCGGGCGATCCTGCAGCGTCACCGGACCCGGATGACCGCGGTGTGGGAGACGGTGCGCCCGCGCTTCGACTCGATGCGGGCGCAAATGGACTCCGAGGTGGCCCGCCAGCTCACCCCCGAGCAGCAGGCCAAGTACCGCGACCATGTGACCCGGTACCGGCATCAAAAGGAGCAGGAGAAGACCGACACGGGGTCGGGAGGCCAGAAGAAATGATGGGCGCGGGACGGGGAGTGTTCGCGGGAATCGCGTCGGCGCTGGTCTCGACTAGTATCGTGGCGCAGCAGAAGCCCGGCGCCGTGCAGCCGGCACAGCTCCAGGTGTCGTTGGCGGAGGCGGTGCGGCGGGCGCTCGACGTGCAACCGACCGTCATCCAGGCTCGCGGCGCGGTGCATACCGCGTCGGCGAACGAGCGAGCCGCATGGGGGGCATATTTGCCGACCATCAAAACGAGTGGCTCGGCGAGTCGCAGCAACGCAGCCGGGGTCGACCTGAGTACTGGGCGCCCCATCCTCATCCCCGGGGAGTACAGGTACTCGGTGGGGTTGTCTGCGAGCCTCGATCTCTTCACCGGCTTCAAGCGCGGGGCAGCGAGGCGTGCCGCGTCCGCCAGGACCGACGCCGCGGACGCGGGGTTCGTGAATCAGCGCTACCAGGTGAGCGCCGCGACCGCGCAGCTCTTCTACACGTCGCTCGCCAACGAGGACCTCGTGCGGGTCGCTGAATCGCAGCTCGAGCGCACCAAGGAGCAGCTTCAGATCGCCGTAAACAAGTTCCAGGCGGGAGCGGCCACGCGCTCGGACACGCTTACGGCCACCGTGGATCTCGGGAACGCGCGGCTCGCGCTGCTGCAGGCCCAGGCGAATCTCGCCACATCCCAGGCGGACCTGGCCCGTCAGATCGGCGCGGATCAGCCCGTCCGGGCGGTGGCGGACTCGGCGTTCCCGTCGCCCCCCGACACGGCGGCGCTGCGGGCCGACGTGATCGACCGGTCGCCACAGGTGCAGCAGGCGGAGGCCGAGGCGAAGGCGGCGGGCGCGGACGTGACGGCGGCGCGTTCACTGTACTGGCCCACCCTACAGTTGACGTACAACGACACCCGACAGGGACCGGCATCGCGGAGCTTTCCGCAATACGACGAGACCTTCAGGTGGACCTTCGGGTTGTCGTGGACCCTGTTCGATGGATTCCTCCGGGAAGCGAATCAGGCGTCCGCATCGGTCCAGCGCGACGTCGCTCGGGCCAGTTCCGCGGACACGCGGCGCCAGGTCGGCGCCGCCCTCACTCAGGAGCTCGCCGCGTTGTTCACCGCGTACGCCCAGATCGGGATCACCGGCACCAACGTCGTCGCGGCCACCGAGGCGCGCCGAGTCACGCAGGAGCGCTACCGGCTCGGCGCCGGCACCCTGCTCGACCTCCTGACGGCCGAGGCCAACATGACGCAGGCACAAGTGAACCAGGTCCAGGCACGCTACAACTATCTCATCGCCCGCGCCCAAGTCGAGGCGCTGGTGGGACACGCCTTATGACCAGCGTCCAGCCGACCACGTTCCGCACCGGCGACACGCCGCTGCCCGACACCGTCATCCTCACGCACAAGCTCTCGCGCGACTACGACATGGGCGGCGAGGTGGTGCACGCGCTGCGCGGCGTCGAGATCCAGATGCGGCGCAACGAGTTCGTGGCCATCATGGGCCCCTCCGGCTCGGGGAAATCGACGCTCATGAACCTCATCGGCTGCCTCGACACGCCGACCGCGGGCGAGTACTGGCTCAACGGGCAGAAGGTGAGCGACTTGTCGGACGACGAGCTGGCGCACATTCGCAACAAAGAGATCGGGTTCGTGTTCCAGACGTTCAATCTGCTGCCGCGCGCCAGCGCGCTGCACAACGTGGAGCTGCCCTTGATTTATGCCGGGATCGCCGCGAAGGAGCGTCGCGCCCAGGCGGAGCGGGCGCTCGAGCGCGTCGGGCTCGCCGACCGTATGACCCACAAGCCGAACGAGCTGTCGGGCGGGCAGCGCCAGCGCGTGGCGATCGCTCGCGCGCTCGTGAACGAGCCCTCGATCCTGCTGGCGGACGAGCCCACCGGCAACCTCGACTCCGCCACCGGCGAGGAGATCATGCGGCTGTTCGAGGAGCTGCACGACACCGGCCAGACTATCGTGCTGGTCACGCACGAAGCCGACATCGCGGCGCACGCCGCCCGCCAGATCCACCTGCGCGACGGGCTGGTCGAGCGCGACGTGCAGACGAAAGGCTGAGCGTGCGGCGACTGCTCCTCACCGCGCCGGCGGCGTTGATGGTCGCCGTCGCCGCCTGTCAGAAGGCGCAGACCGCGCCGCTCTACGAGAAGGTCCCGGTCGAGCGCCGCGACGTCGTCGTCACGGTGATCAGCCAGGGCGTGATCCGGCCGACCCTCCTGTTCAGCGTGAAGTCGAAGGCCTGGGGCGAGATCGTCAGCCAGCCGGTCGCGACGGGCGACGAGGTGAAAAAGGGCCAGCTGCTCACCACCATCGACCCGCGCCTGCCGCAAAACACCCTGATTCAGACGCAGGCCAGCGTCGCCAAGGCCCATGCGCAAGTGGCGAACGCCACCGCGCAGCTCGAGCGTAGCGAGGCTCTGTTCAAGGGCGGGTCGCTCGCCGAAACCGATTACGAGCGCGCCAAGCTCGCCTCTGCCACGGCCAAGGCGGCGGCCGTCGACGCCGAGGCGAACCTGCAGACCGCCCAAGACGCCATGGAGGACACCCACGTGCGGGCGCCGATCAGCGGCACCGTGCTCGAGCTGGACGCCGTGCGCGGCACGGTGATCTCGAGCCCGACGCTGGGCGGCGGCACGGTCATCCTCAAGATGGCGAGCCTCGACAGCGTTCAGGACTCGGCGCTCGTCGCCGAGACGGATGTCGCCCGGGTGCAGCCGGGGATGCCGGCCACCGTCAACGTCGACGCGTATCCCAACCACGCGTTCCAGGGCACCGTCGCGAAGATCCTGCCGCAGGGGCAGGTCGTGCAGAACGTCACCATGTTCCCGGTGCTCATCGCCGTTTCCAACCCCGGCCACCTGCTCCGGCCGGGCATGAACACCGATGTCCGCATCCCCACAGGGCAGCGGCAGGGCGTGCTGGCCGTGCCCAATGCCGCGCTCCGCACGGCGCGCGACGTCGGCTCCGCCGCCGGCCTGCTGGGGCTCGATTCGCTCATCGTGGCACAGCAGCTCGCCGCTGCTCAGGCCGCGGACAGCGGCGGGCGGGCCGGGCGCGACACGGCCGCGGCAGGCGGGGGCGGCGGCGCGCAGACCGTCACCCTGCCGAACGGCCGCACGGTCACGCTCCCGCCGGGCGTGACGCCCGAGCAGTTCCAGGCGGTCCTCAAGCGGATGCGCAGTGGTGGCGAGCCGACGCCGGCGGACCGCGGCCTGCTCGGCAGCGTGTTCGGCCGGGCGCCGAGACCCAAGTTCCGGCAGCAGCGCCAGAGCCGGAACAACCAGAGCTACGTCGTGTTCGCGCTGCGGGACGGGAAGCTCGTGGTGGCGCCGATCAAGACCGGGCTCACCGACCAGGACTTCGTCGAGGTGACGAGCGGACTGACGGAGCGGGACACCGTGCTCGTACTGCCGAGCGCCTCGCTGGTCCAGGCGCAGCAGCAGTTCAAGCAGCGGTTCCAGAACGTGACCGGTGGCGGGCTGCCCGGGCTGCGGCAGCAGAGCGGCGGGTCGCGGTGAGCCGCGTGACGCACCTCGTCCGCGTCGCGCTGGCGGCGTCGACCGTGGCCCTGGCCGCCTGCAGGAGGGCGCAGCCCGCCCCGCCGTACCAGAAGATCGCCGTGGAGCACCGCGACATCGTCGTCTCGGCCACAGCCTCCGGCGTGATCCAGCCGATCCTCACCCTGAGCGTCAAGTCCAAGGCCTCCGGCGAAATCCTCGAAGAGCCGGTACAGACCGGCGACGAGGTGAAGCCGGGTCAGCTGCTGGCGCGCATCGACCCGCGCATTCCGCAGAGCAACCTGACGCAGGCTGAAGCGAATCTCGGCGTGGCGCAGGCTCAACTCGAGACCGCCACGGCGCAGCTCAAGCGGAGCGAGGCCCTGTTCCAGAGCCAGTCGATCACGCAGGCGGGACTCGACTCCGCCCGGCTCGGGTCGGCTACGGCGCAAGCCGCGGTCGCCACGGCGCAGGCGAACCTCCAGACCGCCAAGGACGCCATGCAGGACACGCACGTCCGGGCGCCGATCAGCGGCACCGTGCTCGAGCTGGACGCCGTGCTTGGCACGGTGATCTCGAGCCCTACCAACGACGTGGGGGGCGGCACCGTCATCCTCAAGATGGCGAACCTCGACACGGTGCAGGTCTCCGCCCTGGTGGACGAAACCGACGTCGGCAAGGTGCAGCCGAGGCTGCCGGTGACGATCAGCGTGGACGCCTTCCCCCACCGCACCTTCGACGGCACGGTCTTGAAGATCGAGCCGCAGGCGCAGGTGAGCCAGAACGTCACCATGTTCCCGGTCGAGGTGGACATCCCCAACCCCGAGCATCTCCTCAAGCCCGGGATGAACACCGAAGTCGAGATTCACGTCGGGCAGCGTCAGGGCGTGCTCGCGGTGCCGAACGCCGCGTTGCGCACGCCCAAGGACGTCGCGTCCGCGGCGAGCGTGCTCGGCCTCGATTCATTGGCGGTCGCACGGCAGCTGGCGGCCCCCGCGGACGCGCCGCACGCCAGCGCCGATACGCTGCAGGACGGCGGCAAGCTGCACGCCGCCGAGGTGCGGCGCAGCGGCGGGCGGCGCGCCGTCGCCGCGCCCACGCCGGCCGCGACGCCCGGCCCGAGCTACATCGTGTTCGCGCTGCGAGGCGGTAGGATCGTGCCCGTGTCGATCGGCACCGGGCTCACCGATCAAGATTACATCGAGGTGACGACGGGCCTGGCGGAGAAAGACACTGTGCTCGTGCTCAGCAGCGGGGCGCCGAGGTAGCGATGCTCTTGGGCGAGATCGTCAAAGTCGCGCTCGAGGCGCTGCGGGCCAACAAGCTCCGCTCGCTGCTCACCATGCTGGGCATCATCATTGGGGTGGGCGCGGTGATTACGATGATCGCGCTCGGCTCGGGAGCGCAGAAGTCCGTGCAGGACCGCATTCAGGCGCTCGGGCCGACACTGCTGAGCCTGTACCCGGGGCAGAGCTTCATGCGCGGCGTCGCCAGCGGCAACCGCGTGAGCCTCACCATGGACGACGACACGGCGCTCGCCAACAACGCGCGCTACGTGAGCGCGGTCGTGCCCGAGCTGAGCAACAACCTCCAGGTGCAGAAGGCCGACCAGAACATCAACGTGAACGTGGTGGGCACCACGCCCAACTACGTCACCGTCCACAACTACACGATCACGGCCGGCCGCATGTACACCGCGGGCGACGATGCAGCCCGGCGACGGGTGGCGGTGATCGGCGCCGCCGTCCCCACGTTGCTCAATTCCAACCGCGACGCGATGATCGGACAGCAGATCCTGATCCGCGGCATCACCTTCGAGATCGTCGGCGCGCTGTCCGAGAAGGGGTCGCAGGGGTCGTTCTTCAATCCGGACGAGCAGATCCTCATTCCCCTGCAGACGGCCCGCTACCGCGTCATCGGCACCGACCGGCTGCGGTCGATCACGGTCCAGGCGAACGATCTCGCATCGATGAACCTCGCCATGATCGAGATCGAGCGCGTGCTGCGGCGCCAGCACAAGATCCGGCCCGGCCAGGACAACGACTTCCAGATCCGTAACCAGACCGACATCCTGGCGACGCTGCAGCAGACCACGGACACGTTCAAGTACCTGCTGGCCGGGATCGCGGCGGTGAGCCTGCTGGTCGGGGGCATCGGGATCATGAACATCATGCTGGTGTCGGTCACCGAGCGCACCCGCGAGATCGGCGTCCGCAAGGCGCTCGGTGCCACGCGGTTCAACATCATGTTCCAGTTCCTGGTCGAGGCGCTGGTGCTGTGCCTGGTGGGCGGCCTGATCGGCGTGCTCATCGGATCGTTCGGCGCGGTGGTCCTGTCGCAGCTGGCGCACTGGAACACCTTGATTTCGCCGCTCGCCATTCTGCTCGCCTTCGTCTTCAGCGCCGCGGTGGGGCTGTTCTTCGGCATCTGGCCGGCCCGCCGGGCGGCGAGTCTCGATCCGATAGTGGCCCTGCGTTACGAATAGTCGGATGGTTCAAATCAATGCGTGGTATGTGGTGAGTGGTTGCTGACGATTCGTAGGCGGCCGTCCGCGCGGGATCCTGCAGTTTCCGGATAGAACCACGCACCACTTACCACGCCTGTTTGTGTCGGATAGCGCCACGCACCACTCACCACGCATATTTTGTTTCCATGTTCCCCCTCCTCCTCGTCCTCCAGACCGCCACCCCCGACTCCGGTCCCGTCTACAGCGGCCTCGCCAAACAGCTCGCCGTGCGCATCCCGCGCTTCGAGGGGCAGGCGAAGATCGACGGTGTGCTCGACGAGCCGGTGTGGAGCCGGGCGGCGACGCTCACGGGCTTCTCGCAGTACCGACCGGTGGACGGCCGTCCCGCCGAGGATTCGACCGCGGTGCTGGTCTGGTACGCCCCCGACGCGATCTACTTCGGGATCCGCGCGTTCGAGCGGCACGGCAACGCGGTGCGGGCCACGCTCGCCGACCGCGACAACATCGACGCGGACGACCACGTCGCCATCCTGCTCGACACCTACCTCGATCACCGCCGCGCGACGATGTTCGCCGTGAATCCGCTCGGCGTCCAGGAGGATGGCGTGTGGAGCGACGGCGTCGCCGCCGGGGCCGCCGGGGGCCCGAGCGCGGGTGGCCGGTTCGACGCGACGATCGATCTGAACCCCGACTACGTCTACGAATCGCGCGGCCGCGTGACCGAGCGGGGGTACGAGGTGGAGGTGCGGATCCCGTTCAAGAGCCTACGCTATCAGAGCGCCGACCCCCAGGATTGGGGCATCCAGCTCGTGCGGTCGGTGCAGCACTCGGGCTACGAGGAGACCTGGACCCCCGCGGTCCGCGCCAACGCGAGCTTTCTCATTCAGTCGGGCCGCCTGGTCGGCCTCGGCGCGCTGCAGCGCGGCCTGGTGCTCGACCTCACACCCGAGTTCACCACCAAGGTGGACGGCGCCCCGACCACGCCGGGCTACGACTATCGCGGCACGCCGGAAGTCGCGGGCAACCTGCGCTGGGGTGTCACGCAGAACCTCGGCCTGACGGCGACCGCCCATCCGGACTTCTCGCAGGTCGAGGCCGACATCGGTCAGGTCACGCTCAACCAGCGGTTCGCCTTGTTCTACCCGGAGAAGCGGCCGTTCTTCCTCGAGGGGCTCGAGCAGTTCGACACGCCCAACAGTCTCATCTACACCCGGCGCATCGCGCAGCCGGTGTTCGGCGCCAAGCTCGCCGGCAAGGTCGGCGGCACCGGGATCGCCTATCTCGGCGCCGTCGACAACAGCGACCAGTCGGCCAAGGGCGCGCACCCCGTCTACAACATGTTGCGCTTGCGGCGCGACCTGGGGCCGACGTCCACCCTCGGGGTGGCCTACACCGACCGGATCGACGGCGACGACTACAACCGCGTGCTGGGCGTGGACGCCCACGTCGTGTGGCGCAACATCTGGTTCTCGGAAGTGCAGGTCGCCGGGGCGTGGACCCGGGATCCGAGCGGAGCCCGCGCAGGCAAGCTGTGGACCGTCACCTTCGGCGACCGCACCGGCCGCGCCTACGGCAACCACTTCGAGCTGCTGGGCATCCAGAAGAGCTTCCAGGACACGAGCGGGTTCGTGAATCGAACCGACTTCGTCGCCGGCCGGACCTACAATCGGTTCAGCTGGTACGGCCGCCCGGGCGCGCTGCTCGAGCAGCTGACGGCCATCGTCGGATTCGCTCCGATCTGGCGCTACCGTGACTTCGGCCGTTTGAACCGGACCATCGAAGACACGCTGCAGAACTTCTGGATCGCGACGCTGCGCGGCGGGTGGCAGGCGCAGGTCACGCTCAGCCTGAATCACTTCGGCTTCGAGCCCGCGGACTACTCCGGGTATCAGGTCGACCGCACGGTGGACACGGTGGCCTTCGTGGTCCCCCACGATCTGTATCACCTGCCCGGGGCCGCCTTCATCGTGAACACGCCCAACCGCGCGGTTGCCGGAAGCGTGGTGTTGGGCTACACGGCCGCCGCCATCTTCCCCGAGGCGTCCGAGGGCCGGCAGGTCGCCGTGACCACCGTCGCCGCGGTGCGCCCAACACCCGCTCTGCGGCTCGAGGCGCGCTGGGTGCACCAACGCCTCACCCGCGCGCGCGACGGCAGCCGCTTCTTGACGGCGAACATCCCCCGACTGAAGCTCGAGTACCAGTTGACACGAGCGATCTTCGTCCGCTACATCGGGCAGTACTTCGCGGAGGACCAGGACGCGTTGCGCGATCCCCGCACCGGGCAGGCGCTCCTCGTGAACGGCGACACCGCGCGAGCGATAGTCACGAACGATTTTCGCAACGACCTCTTGTTTTCCTACAAGCCAACGCCGGGGACCGTCGTCTTCCTGGGCTATGGCGCATCGCTCACCGAAGCCGACGCGTTCCGGTTCCAGAACCTCACCCGCGAGTCGGACGGCTTTTTCCTCAAGCTGAGCTACCTCTTCCGGATGTAGCCCCTCTACCCCTCCCCGCCACGCCGGGCCATTTTCCCCTTCATGCCCGCCGCGGCCGATCTCACCCGCCAGCTCGCCGACGAAGACCGCGCCAAACAGCGCCGCTACGTGCTCGCGAATACCCGCGCGCGCTGGCGGTTCGTCGCCTTGGGGGCGGGGCTTCGCCGGGGTGTTCGCCGGCATCAGCTATGCCATGCTCCGTGTGGCACGGAGCGGTGAGTTTCGTGCCTGGCACGCACACGCCGACATCGCGGTGAGTGCCGCGCTGATCTCGGCGATCCTCTATGCGGTGGGGCCAACCGGACACCTGCTGTACGTCGTGTACCTGATCGCGCCACTGCAGGCGGCGTTGTACCTCGGCCAGACGGAGGCCTGGCAGGCGCTGCTCGTCAACCTCACGGGCTTCGGGCTCGTCACCGCCATCCGGGTGAGTCAGGGCGAGCCGGGCTGGACGTGGAGCGCGTTCGCACAGGAGACGCTGGTCCTCGCGTTCGTGAGCGCGGCCCTGGTGGCGACCCTGACGCGGTTCGTCGTCCGGCTGCAGGCGGCGCGGAGCACGCTGGCACAGGTGGAGCGCGGCGACCTGACGCTGAAAGTGCAGGACGAGGAGCCGGACGAGCTGGGCTACATCGGCGCGAGTGTGAACCGGACCACCGGCGCGATCGCGGGGGTGGTGCGTCAGGTCCAGCACCAGTCCCAGGATCTCGCGGCCATGGCCCAGCAGCTCGCCGCGTCCGCCCAGGAGCTGCAGGCTGCGTCCCAGGAGATCTCCGCCGCCGCGGAGCGGCTGGCCGAGGGCACCTCGCGCCAACGGCAGCTCATTGGCCACGGGCGCGACGACTCGGAGGCGGCGGCGGACGTCGCGGCGCAGCTGCACGCGCGGGCGCAGGAGGCCGAGCGCCAGATCGCCGGGGTGGCGCAGCAGGCGCAACGTCACGGGCAGGAGATCGCCCGCGCGAGCGAGCTGCTCGTGACCCTCGTGGATCACCTCGACCAGGTGTCCCGCGCAGCCGGCACCCTGGAGCTGGGCTCGCGGGAGATCGGCAAGCTGGTGGACGCCATCACCCGCATCGCAAGCCAGACGGACCTGCTCGCCCTGAATGCCGCGATCGAAGCGGCGCGCGCCGGCCAGCACGGCCTGGGATTCCGGGTGGTGGCCGACGAGGTGCGCAAGCTCGCCGAGCAGAGCTCCCGCTCGGCGGAAGAGGTGCGGGCCCGGGTGCGGCAGACGCAGGACCAGATCGGGCAAGTGATCGCCGCGATGGACGAGGGGCGACGCACCGCTCAGGGCGTGGGCGCGGTCTCCACCGCGGCCCGGCAGGCGCTCGATGCCATCTTCGGCGACCTGAACGCCACCGTGAAGTTTGCCAGCGCTTTTGCGGGCGAGACCGAAGGTCAGACCCAGCGGATCCGTGAGGTGGTGCGGCGAATGGAAGAAGTCGCGGGGATCGCCGAGACGGCGGCCCAGGGCGCCGAGCAGACCTCGGCCGCGACGGAGCAGCAGATCGCCTCGCTGGGCGAGCTCACCACGACCTCGCAGCACCTCTCGGTCGCCGCAGCCAAGCTCATCGAGACGATTCAGCTGTTCAATGTGAACGGGAAGGCGTGAGGGGAACCCCAGGGGCGCCGCCGGAGTTCTCAAGCGTGGCGTATTGACCGAGATTCCGGAGAGCTATCATGTCCATTCGACCGATCAAGCGAGTGCTGCAGGCGCAACCCACCATCGAGGGCGCCGGTGTGCGCTTGCGCCGCGCGTTCGGCTTCGGCGACACCAAGGAGTTCGATCCCTTCCTCCTGTTCGACGACTTCCGCAACGAGAACCCCGAGGATTACCTCGCGGGGTTCCCGTGGCACCCGCATCGCGGGATCGAAACCATCACGTACGTCCTCGCGGGGACGGTCAACCACGGCGACAGCCTCGGAAACAAGGGCGCTCTCGGAGCGGGTGACGTGCAGTGGATGACGGCCGGGAGCGGAATCTTGCATCAGGAGATGCCGCGGGGGGACCCGCAGGGACGGATGCACGGGTTCCAACTGTGGGCGAATCTGCCGTCCTCCCTGAAGATGACCCGCCCGCGCTACCAGGACATCTCGGGCGGCGACGTCCCGGAGGTGACCGACGACGACGGCACGCGCGTCCGTGTGATTTGCGGGAGCTTTTGGGGGAAAGCCGGTCCGGTCGAGGGGGTGGCGGCGGACCCGCGCTATCTGGACGTATGGGTCCCGCCGGGCAAGCGCAAGTCGCTCCCGGTCGAGGCGTCCGGGCACGCGTTTGCCTACGTGTTCGAGGGCGGTGGCACGTTCCGCGACGCGTCGGAGCCGGGCGCCGTCCGCACCGAACGGGTGGGACCCGTGGTGGCCGGAGGGGGCGCGGGAGGCGGGGAGGTGGAGAATCGGTCGCTGGTGCTGTTCGACCGCGGGGACGCGGTGACGGTCCAAGCGGGCGATGCCGGTATCCGGTTCCTGCTCGTGTCGGGGAAGCCGATCGAGGAGCCGGTGGCGTGGTACGGCCCCATCGTCATGAACACGCAGGACGAGCTGCGGCGGGCATATGCCGAGCTCCAGGACGGCACTTTCATCAAGCAACGCTAGAGCGCAACCCTTCCAGACACAGGAGTCACTGCCATGTCTCCGGTCCCTCACGAGACGATGAACGACCTGCCCGAGAACGTGCGCGGGCAGGTGAGCGATCTGCTCAACAATAGGCTCGCGGAAGCGATCGATCTCCAGACGCAGGCGAAGCAGGCCCACTGGAACGTCAAGGGCCCGCAATTCATTGCCCTGCACAAGCTGTTCGACGAGATCGACGAAGCGGTAGAGGAGTATGTCGACCTGCTCGCGGAGCGTGTCGTTCAGCTCGGCGGGACCGCGGAGGGGACGGCGCGGGTCGTGGCCGAACGCTCGGAGCTGCCGGAGTATCCGCTCACGATCTCGACGGGCGAGGAGCACGTGTGGGCTCTGTCATCGGCACTGTCGAACTTCGGGGAGCGCATCCGCCGGGCGATCGACCAAACGGCGGACCTGGGCGACGTCGGTTCGTCGGACATCTGCACGGAGATCTCGCGCGGCACCGACAAGTGGCTGTGGTTCGTCGAATCGCACGCCGAGGGGGCGGTCAGGGCGCACCTGAAGAGCTGACCGAGACGACAGCTACCACCCATGAAGTAGCGGCGCGTCCCCGAAGTCCCACACCACGAAGGCGATCAGCCGGGGGTGCCGCGGCTCGGGGCCCACCGCCGGCAGCTCGGCGCCGAGCGAGCCCGCGACGTGTCCCAGCCGCGAGAGCCGGACCCACACCTGCGGGTAGAACGAGAGCGTATGCTCGGCCGCTGCCGGTACGGTCCAGCCCGCCTCGAGCATTGGCACGAAGCGGCCCAGCTCGTGGCCCACCCCAAGCCGATAGGACATCCCGCCGAACCCCCTGGCTTCTTCCCACGTGCCGACCACTTCGCCTTGCACCACGAGCGCGCGTCCGGGATTGGCGCCGAAGGCGAAGAACGGCTCCAGCTCCCAGACGTCCTGGCGGCCCAGGGGCGGCGTAGCCTCGACGCCCAAGGTCACGAGCGCGCGCCGCTCGAGACTGTGCCACACGTTGTACTTGAGAGCGCCGGTCACTCCGTCGAACGCCCGCGGCTGTCCGTCGAGCGCCGTGCGCGCGCTGGCCTCGACCTGGAATCGCTTGCCCAGCCGGTGCTCGTAGATGTACTCCTGGCCGCGAGCCTGATCGGTGATGACGACCTCGTCTTCCGGGTAGGCCTTTTCCACGAGGAATGCCCGCGGGAAGTTCAGCTCGCCCGGCGGCCAGCCCAGCTCACCGCACAGCGAGCGTGCGTAGCGCACGACGGCACGGATCTGGGCGGGCGTTCCGGCTTCCCCAAAGGCCGGCATGTCGAGCGACAGCCCGAAGGCCGCGCCGCCCTGCGTCACGATATTCACCCTGTCTCGGCCGTCGACCCCTTGCAGTCGCGCAGGTCCGCAGGCGGCACCTCGAGCCGCGTGGTCGCCGCAGGGGTGCCCCGGCCGTCCGCGCCATGACACGACTTGCACCACGTCTGGAACAGTGCGGCGCCCGAGTCGGGGGGCGGGGACGGGGGCGTGTGGATGGCGAAGATCAACGCGATAGCGGGGAAGAGGGACATGGGTTCACCCCAGGTGGGCGGCGTCGCGCAGCTCGGCCGCGGAGCGATCGGCCTCCCGCACGATCTCGTCGATCGGCGCGGTGAGGAGCTCGTGGCCGAGCACCAGCGGCTTTCCATCCACGAACACATCGCGCACGTCGCTCGCGCACGCCGCGTACACCACGAGCGACACGGGATCGCCCCCGGCGGGGTGGAGATGCGGCTCGCGCAGGTCGAGGACGACCAAGTCGGCGCGCTTCCCCGGAGCGATCGAGCCGATCTCGGCTTCGAGGCCCAGGGCGCGGGCGCCGCCGAGCGTGGCCAGCTCGAGCACCCGCCCGGCGGGCAGCGCGTCGGCGCCGAGCCGCGGCTTCTGGATCAGCGCGGCGAGGCGCATCTCCGCGAAAATGTCCAGCCGGTTGTTGCAGGGCGCGCCGTCGGCCCCGATGGCGACGTGGCACCCGGCGGCGAGGAGCTCCGGCACCTTCGCGACGCCGCTCGCGAGCTTCAGGTTCGACGACGGGCAGTGCACCACCGTGGTCCCCTGGCGCGCGAGGCGCGCCGTCTCGTGCGCGTCCACCCACACGCAGTGAGCCAGTGCCGCACGCGGGCCCGCGATGCCGACGGAGTCCAGGTAGGCGATCTCCTCGAGCCCGGTGGTGCGCAGCACCGTCTCGCGCTCGACGATGGTCTCGGCGGCATGGGTGTGCAGCTGGGCATCGAACCGCTCGGCCAGCTCGCTCGCGGCCCGGAGCAGCGGTCCCGAGCAGCTGGGGACGAAGCGCGGGGCGAAGCACACCCGCAGCCGGCCGCCGGCGCCCGCCCCGTTGTGCCAGCGCTTGGCCAGCGCCTCGGCTTCCGCGAGCGCGTTGTCGGTCGACTCCGCCAGCTCGAGCGGCGCTCCCTCGGGATGCGCGTCCATCAGGCACTTCCCCACCGTCGCCCGGATGCCGATCCGCTCGAGCGCCTGGAACGCCGCACCGGTGTGCCGCACCGTCTCCATGTCGAGGATGGCCGTGGTGCCGCCGAGTACGAGCTCGGCGGCGCCGAGCAGGGCGGACCAGTACACGGTCTCTTCGGTGTGGGCGGCCTCGAGCGGCCAGATGCGGCGCACCAGCCAGTCCTCGAGCCGCAGGTCGTCGGCGAGCCCGCGGAACAGCGTCTGGCAGAGGTGGACGTGGGCCTGGATGAGGCCGGGGATGATCAGGCAGCCACTGCAATCGCGTATCGACACGGGCGTGGCCTCTCGGTCCGCCCGTCCCTCCGTCCGCCCGACCGCCTGAATCCTGCCACCGCGGACCGTCACGTCCGCCCGTTCCACCCGCCACGCGCCGTCGTGCAACAGCACGTCGCCGCCGGCGAGGAGCAGGTCCGGGGTGTCAGGGGGACGCCGCACGGCGGTCAGGTCGCGACGCGCGGCTGGGCGCTGGTGGTATCGTCGGGGAGGTCGAAGTAGACGCGGAGCTCTTCCAGGAGGTCGTCGTCCGCGTACACGCCCGTCAGAATGCGCTCCGGTCCGCCCGGGTCGATCAACAGGTAGCCGAAGGGATAGTCGAGGCCCGACAACAGGATCGCGCGGCGCGTGTGGTTGGGGAGCGCGACGTAGACGGTCTCGGCGTTGGTGGCGAGCAGCTTGATCCCGCTCGCTTCCAGCGCGGGGGCGATCTGTTCAGTGTAATACTTCAGGTCGTCGAACGTGTCGGCACGGTCGGCCGCGGCCAGGGTGTCGGCCGCGCGCAGCCAGAACAGCACCACGCTCGGCTCCGCCACCAAGCGCGGAACGAGCAGCGTGCCATCGGTCGAGTCGCGCGGCACGAGCCGCGCGAGATCCACCGAGTCGCCTTCCTGCGCTGTTCTGGCAAGCGACCGCGTCCGGCACGCGACCACGCACAGAAGCGCTACCAGCGCGCCGATTCGCATGGGTGGAAATATATTCCACCGAATGGAGGAGCGGAGTACGGCGGAGTCATGATCTCAGGTCAGGAAGCACTTGCACGGTTGCGAGAGGGCAACCGCGCGTTCGTGGCGAACATACCTGACCCGGGGGCTACTATTCGCCAAGCTCGGCCTCGTCCGCTCGCCTTGGCGCAACAGCCGTTTGCCATTGTCCTCGGGTGTTCCGACTCGCGGGTTCCCGCCGAGCTCGTGTTCGAGCAGGGATTCGGTGACCTGTTCGTCATCCGGGTCGCTGGAAACATCGTGGCACCTTCCCAAGTCGGCAGTGTGGAGTTTGCCGCCACTCGCTTCGGGACGCGGCTGGCGGTCGTGCTCGGCCACACGCAGTGCGGGGCGATCCTCGCTACATTGGAGGAGCTGCGCCAGCCCGCTCCCCGTCAGTCGCCCAATTTGCGCTCCATCGTCGATCGGATCCGCCCGTCGGTAGAGCCCTTGCTTGCCACGCCCCTAGGGCAGCAGCCCGAAGCCCTGGTCGCGCACGCCGTGCGCGCCAACATCCGGGCTGCCGCTGACCACTTGCGGCACGGTTCCGAGATTTTGGAGCGTCTCGTCCAGCGCGACGGGCTGCTCATCGTCGGCGCAGAGTACTGTCTGGAGACCGGGGTCGTCGAGTTTTTCGATGGCGTGCCCGAAGCCGCCTAGCAAGCACTTAGAGCAGCCGGCACGCGTAGATTAGGAATGAATCCTTCTTCAGCGCGCCGCAGCCTAAGCGCGATCCGTCAGGCAGCCGCGCGTCGGACCACCACATGCTGAATCTCATCACACTCGTAGGCTCCATCGCCCTGCAGGGCGTCCTTCCCCCGGACTCGGTGCTTCGGCTTTCGCTCCGGGTTCACCTACTTCGGTCCCCCGAGAGCCCCGGCCTGACTACCACACTGGCCGATTCCGACGTTCACACGTACCTCGCCACGGCGAATTCAATCTGGCAGCAGGCGGGGATTCATTGGGAGCTGGAGTCCGTCGTCCGCGAGGATGCCCCCAACGGCGCGCTATTCGAGCGCCTGATCGCGGGTAAAGCACCAGGTCAGTTGGTCTCATTTGTTCCTCGTGCACACCTACTCACGTCGGGGTGGAACGTCTTCCTAATCCAGGATTTCGGCCGGATCGGCGGTGGGGTCTTCCTGCCAGAGATCCAGGGCGTACTCCTTGCGCAGCGGGGGTTCGGGTTTGAACTGCCGCCGGGTGGCCGTGGCGGCGCGACGCTGGCGCATGAGTTGGGACACTCGCTGGGGTTAAAGCACGAGCAGTGCGACGCGATGCGCAACATCATGGCCAACGGCTGCTGGGACCCCTCGGCTCGGAGTAGCCTCACGCCGGAGCAGATCGCGCTGGCCCGAAAGCAAGCGCTGGCGGGTCGGCCCACACCGACCGTTCCGACGCCATAGGCGCGCCGTCGACCACGCGCTTAAGGCTGTCGGGCGCCCGCGCTTCGAGGACCCGCGCACCGCCGCCCACCCCTAAGCGAGGTTTCACCGGAGACGCTTCCATGAATCCCACCACGGTTTCTGACCCACTGGCTAGGCTCGAGGCCCGTTTGCACCGGGTAAGTCTCGTCCTGGCTCTCCTCATTGTCGCCATCCCGCTGCTTATGGTATTCGCATGGGCCAGACTGTTTCGACCGGATGTGCTACGCCTCCACACCCTGAGCATCGTGGACGACCGTGGCGTCGAGCGCGTTCGGATCGCCGGCCAATTACCTGACGCGGTTGTGGATGGGAAGCGTGCTCCTCGTGGTGAGACGGCCGCCGGAGTCCTCATTTACGACGACGCGGGACAGGAGCGAGGGGGCTACGTCACCTTCGCACCATCGCGCAGCGCGGTACTCACGCTCGACACGCGGAGGGGACAGGTTGTCCTCCTCGCTGCAGATTCGAGCGGGGGAGCCGCATTTCGTCTATGGCACACGACCTCGGGCGACTGGATTGCCCTCCGGGCCGAGTCTGCGGGAGCGCGCCTCAGCGTTGGTCGTCGCAACGGCATCGTCCTTCAAGAGCCGGCGATGTCGAAGGCCGATGCCGCAGCATTCTGTGCCGGACTCAAGGGCGACGTAAGTCGCTTGAAGACAAAGCTTCCGGCGCAGGAAGTCCTTCGAGCGTGTGAACAGCGGATGCCGAGCGCGGCGTGTCGGAAGTGCCTCGGGACCGATTAATGGCGCGGCCTAACAAGCCTTTGAGACGAGGGGCAACGCTGGAGTCGGGCGCTTGAGGATACTCGTGCTTGGCGGCACCGCCTTCCTCGGTCGGCACATCGTCGAGGCGGCAGCGGCGCGTGGACATTGCATCACGCTGTTCAACCGGGGCAGCCGAGGCGAGCTGTTTCCGACCATCGAGAAGCTCCGCGGAGACAGAAACCGGGATCTCTCCGCGCTCACGGGGCGGCGCTGGGACGCCGCGATCGATACCAGCGGCTATGTGCCGAGTCAGGTTCGGGCCTCGGCCGGGAAGCTCGCCAAGTCAATCGGCCACTACACGTTCATATCCAGCGTCTCGGTTTACTCCCATTGCCGTGACGGCAAGCTCGATGAGAGCACGGTGGTCGATCGCGTGGCGCCCGAGCAGGTAACTAGGCTCGAAACTATTCAACCACAGGAGCCCGTGGTCGCCGCGAGCTATGGAGAAGCATACGGCGGTCTCAAGGCGCTGTGCGAGCAGGCAGTTACGGAGGCGATGAACGGTCGAGCCCTCAACGTGCGCGCCGGTCTGCTCGTTGGCCCTTACGACTACACGGACCGCTTCACGTACTGGCCGACCCGAATCGCTCGTGGCGGCGAGGTGCTGGCACCAGGTGACCCTGGTCGGTCTCTGCAGCTCATCGATGTGCGCGACCTGGCCGGTTGGCTGCTCGCTCTGATCGAACAGAATCGGCAGGGAACATTCAATGCCACCGGACCGGACTACGAACTCACTATGAGAGGAGTACTAGAAGACTGCCGAGCAGCGACACGTTCGGACGCTAGCTTCACGTGGGTGGCCGACGACTTCCTGGTGCAGGCCGCTGTAAGGCCGTGGACAGAGGTGCCGTTGTGGGTTCCGCGCTCGCACGAGCGGCCAGCGTTCGTCCGCGCCACCTGCAGCAAGGCCATCGCGGCGGGCCTCACGTTCCGTCAACTCACCGACACGATTCGGGACACGCTCGATTGGGATCGAATGCGGCCGTCTGATGAGAACCGGCGCGCGGGTCTGTCGCCAGACCGCGAAAGGGCGCTGTTACACGCTTGGCACAATTTCACCTCGGGCAGTGAGTCGCCCGCAGCGTGAGGGCGGTCCGTTAGGCCGCCCGAGAGGGAATAAGCATGCCCCTACAAATCCAAGATTACATCGCCTCGTTTCGCGAGCGCTTTCCGTTTCTCGATCCCATGATCGAGCCGTGGAAGCTAACGACCGATCTTTCACGCATCATCGAGCGGCTCGCTGCGTCGCTAGAGCTCTCGGCCTTTCACAAGTCGGCGGATGTCCTGGTCCACAACGAGGCCACAATCGAGCCCGGAGCTATCATCAAGCCGCCCGCCATAATCTCGGCCGCGTGCTTCGTGGCATCGACGGCGTACCTGCGTGGAGGGGTGTTTCTCGATCGCGGGGTGACGATCGGGCCAGCGTGCGAGGTCAAATCGACAATCGTGCTTGACTCCTCGAGGCTTGCGCACCTCTGCTTTGTCGGCGACTCTCTCATCGGGTCCGACGTCAACGTCGAGGCGGGCGTCGTGGTGGCAAATCATTGGAACGAGCGTGCAGAGCAGGCGATCACTGTTCGCGTCGGAGGGCAGGCTATCCAGACCGGCGTCGTCAAGTTTGGTGCCCTGATCGGCGATCACTGCCGGGTCGGTGCGAATGCGGTCCTGTCACCGGGCACCGTTCTCGCCTCACGTACGGTTGTCGCTCGCCTGGGGCTCGTCGACCAAGGTGGGGCGTAAGTGTCGCGTGCGGCCACGCCCGACATCCTCTCCCGCTTTGCCGCCGTGCTGCTCGACATGAACGGAACGCTCATGTTCGGCGGCGACCGCTTCGGCCCGGACCAAGACTACGCGGCTACGTATCGCACCCTCGGCGCATCGCGGCTCGCGCCTGAGGTCGTCCAGGCGATCGTTGCGGCGTGCTTCGACACAATGGAACGGATCTACAACGATCCCGCGCGGTGCGATTCGTTCCCGCCAGTTCTCGATACGCTTCGCACATTGCCTCAGGCGCAGGGGCTCGACGACCGAGAGCTGAAGCTCCTCGAGCGCGTTGTCGCCCAACATGAGCGCGGCCAGGTGCCGGACCCCTACGCGGTATCGTTGCGAAGCCTGGCGCGCTCTCACCCCCTTGGCCTGGTCGCCAACATTCTGTCCCGAAAAGACCTCTGGCTCGAGGAGTTCAGGCGCGCCGGTGTGCTCGACCTCTTCGTCGTCACTGTCTTCTCGTCCGATGGCTCCAGCGTCAAGCCCTCGCGTAGGCTTTTTGACCAAGCGGCGAATGCACTCCCCGTGCCGCGCTCTCAAGTCGTCTTCGTCGGGGATAGTCTGCGGTGCGATATTGCCGGCGCGGCAAACGCGGGGCTTGCGACTGTGTGGATCGATCGCGCCGGCTCCGGCTTGCGGGCCAGTGATCCCCAACCTGACTTCGTGGTCCGCGATCTGTTAGAGCTCATCCAACGCTAGGCCTGTCGGGACGGAGTAGATCGCGTCGTCCGGCTCCACGATTTCCGTTCGGGCACGCGACCCAGCGCGCCGGTCAGTTGCCGCAAGAGTGGTCGCACGTCGGTAGGCCTGTCGCGCCCGCGCCTCACGGAACGCGCCTTCGGAACGCAGGGTACGCCCTGACGCGGAACATCACCGCTCCGTCGTGATTCCACGTCAAACGAAGGAGGCTGCTATGAAGCTGCACACAGCCGTGCCGGCACTGTCGGTGGCACTCGTGCTCGCCGCGTGCCGCGAGCCGCAGATGACATCCGCGCCGCTCGCCGGCACGCCCCTCGCTCAGGCCGCGGCGGGGAGCGGACTCGTACTCCATAGCGTCACCGGTCTCGCTCTGCCGCTCATCGGTCGCGTGGGCGACGTCGCCATCGACCAGGCGATCATCACGAACATCGCTCTGGTCGAGAACGTCGTGGGACAGATCGTCGGGCTTCAAGCTCGCGGCGTGCTGCAGCTCACCGGCGGCGTCCTGGGCACGGACGTCCTCACCGAGGACTTTGCCACCGACGTCACCGTCACGCCTTCCGACCCCCAGTGCCGGGCACTGACCATCAACCTCGGCCCCATCGCAGTCGACGCGCTGGTCGCGAGCGTCGACGTTCCCGAGGCTTCGGTCGAGGCCGATGCGTCCGGAGCCGTCGGCACCCTGCTATGCCAGCTGACCGGCCTGCTCGCTAGCGGCGCACCTACGGCACAAGTGCAGCAGGTCGTCAACGCCATCAACGCCGCGCTCTAGCTTAAGACCCTTCCGTCCCCCTCTCGTCCGTTCGAGGGGGGGACTAGGGCGGGCCCTTATGATGGCGGCTCGGTTTCGTTTGGACCCCCTCCCGCGAGCGACATGACCAGCTTCATGGAGTAAAACAGGGCGCGCCCGCCGAGACTCTCGAGCTCCTGGCGCTCTTCCTTGGAGATCAGACCCATCGCATATCCCATCTCGAGGTAATACGAGATCTCGGAGAGCGCGGAGAGCGTCCGGTCCACGCACGCCGCGAACATACGGCGATTGCGGAACCCCGACCCACGCGCGATGCGACTCGAGGCGCACAAGGCCGCGGCCCACAGGTGCCCACCGAGCGTCGCGTCTCGCTCTTCAAGCGACTCGGCGAGGCGATGCACGGCCAACGTCAGCTGATGGCAGGCTTTGAACGCATCCAAATCTTCGTAGGCTGACACGCCTCAACGATACGTGGGGAGAGTCCCCGGAGAGAACCGGATTGTTGCGGCCCGTACCGAAAAATTGCGACAACGCGGTTTGATGCACCGTTGAATCGTGAACGCGACATTCAGTTGCTATGCCTACTGACCGCGTCTACGTTCGTAGTATGCCAGCGGCCCTCATGACCGCCGAGGAGCTGCTCCAGACGAGTATTCCCGACAAACGCGTCGAGCTCGTCCGGGGCATCCTCGTCGTGCGCGAGCCCGCCGGTTATCGCCATGGGCGCGTGTCCATGAACCTCGCGTTCCTGCTGTCGAAACACGTGGAGGGGACAGAAGCGGGCCAAGTCGTTAGCGGCGACACGGGATTCAAGCTCACGAGTGATCCGGACACCGTGCGCGCTCCCGACGTGGCCTTCATTAGCCGGGAGCGACTCCCCGACCCTCAAACCCGTGGCTTCCCCGCCCTCGGACCGGATCTGGTGGTCGAAGTTCTATCGCCTGACGCCCGACCCGGCGAAACGCTCGCCAAGGTCGGCGATTGGCTCGAAGGGGGCGCACGCCTCGTCTGGGTCATCGACCCCGAGCGGCGCGTCGCTCGTGTGTACAGACAGGATGGGACCGAGACACACCTGGCGGAGAGCGGCACGCTCGACGGCGAGGACGTGCTCCCGGGCTTCGCCTGCAGTCTCACCTCAGTTTTGTAGAAGGCTCAGGCTGACGGGCGCACGCGCACGGTAAGCCGGGCTTCCCCGGCTCGTATCGGCCAACGCGGCGTGTACGAGTAACCCTGCACCGTTTCCTCGAAGCCGCGCTCCGAGCGGGACACGGTCGCGACGGGAAACCGCCACACCTCGGCCGCCGGCGTGAGATCGAGCTGCACCTCGGATGAGACCGACATCTCGGGACAGAAAAAGGCGTCCGCTGGGAACGCCGTGGGATTCCAGCGGTAGCTGACCGTCAGGTCCCCCGCGTGGCCGAGCCTGATCCGCTTCTCGAGCAGCCCAGCCGGCGAAGGGCCGGGGTGAAGCACGACGTCCACCGAGTCTGCCGACTGCTCCAGGGTCACCTGGCAGACGCTGCGTGCCCAACAGGCGACCGAGTCGAAGGCTCCGGCTGTAAAGCCATCGAGCGTCACGTCGCTCGCGAGGACGCGATCCACGAACAGCGCGCGGTCGGACTGATCGATCGGCGGCAGACGTTGCAGTCGGGCAGTTTGCTCGAGGTCGTGGATACTTGGCGTGCCGTCCGTAGCATGAATCGGGTCCAGCTGGCGCGGTTGACCTGACGGTGGCTCGTGGTACGGCTCGCGCCGCCGCGTCAGCACGTTCGCATAGTTGATGCCCTGTGCGAACACCGTGTACTCCTCGATCGCGCCACCGCGCCGCGGGCTGATGAGCGCCGAAAAACCGCCCGAGTGGATCCAGAGCTCCTCGGCGCCGTCGGCGTCGAGATCGAGCGTTTCGACGGCCAGCCCCTCGCCGCGCCGCAGCTCCGCCTCGGCGAGCGCCAGATTGCGCCAGATCGCGGTCCGCAGGTGCGGCAGGTACAATCCCCCGAACACGCCATGCCAATAAGCGTCGTTGCACTGGGCGCGGCCGATGGCGCGCCGCGCCGCCGGCGGGTCGCCGCGCGCGCGGCATAGCGCCGACAGGGCCAGCATTTTCTTGTGCATGCGGTTCGCCTCGGGGTACTTCACGAGGAAGTTCCGCCAGTGGCCGCCGCGCACGAACGCGCCGTCGGGGCCTGCTACCCGCTCCTCCCCGAGGTCGCGCTCCAACGCGCCCAGTCGCCCGACCGCGTGCGCCGGCAGCGCCCAGGTTTCCATTTCGCGATACGACGCCGTGGGGAGGTACGCGAGCCCGGCGCTCGCCACCTCACGCAGCGCCGCGCCCGGCGTGGTGAGGCGGACTTCGCCGGCCGCCACGAGCGCCGCAATGGCGTCGCAGAATTGGGCGAGCCAGCCGCGGGTGTACACCCAGTCTTTGGTGCCGGGCCAGCCGCCGAACTTCTCTCCGTCGTCCACGAACACGGCGAGCGGACGGCCCGCGCTCCGCAACTCGCGCAGGTAGGCGCCGATCTCGGCCGGCGGCCTGAAAGGGATGAGATAGCGGAGCCGCTCGTCGATCGGAAATAGCCCGACTCGCTTGCCGCCGCTCTCGGTCAGGAACGGCGCGTGCAACCGGTCCCGCTCGAATCCGCTCACCAGGAAGTGGCGGTCGTCCACGAGCAGATACCGCACGCCCGCATCCGCCAGATCGGCGGCCAGATCGGGCTCCCACACCCGCTCGGTGAGCCACAGGCCGGTCGCCTCGACGCCGAAGCGGCGTCGGATCGCTTCGCGCATCCAGCCGATCTGCTCGAGCCGATCCGCACGCGTCAGCGAGGCGAGCACCGGCTCGTAGAATCCCGCCAGCAGCAGCTCGACGTGACCGTCCGCCGCCAGGCGACCGAGCAAATCGAGGTAGGCGGTGTCGTGCGCCTCGAGCCATTCGAGCAACGGCCCCGAGACGTGCAGCGCGATCGGCAGGAACCGCTGCGCGGTGAGCCGCTCCACCAGCGGCCGGTACACGTCCCGCAGGTGCTCTTCGAAGACGTGGTCGAAGTTCCCGACCGGCTGGTGGAAATGCACCCCGAACACGAACCGCACCGGATCCATGTCAGGTGGGCACGCCGCGGGACGACACGGCCTTCACGCTTCTCAGATACAGCTCCCGTCCCGAGCCCACCGCCGGATCGTTGCTCGGCGCCAGGGCGAGTCGCTCCAGGAGACCCGCTTCGAGGCGGGCGGCGTCCGAGCCCGCGAGCTCGATCGCCCGCGCGGCCGAGCGCAGCACGATCAGCGACTCGAGCCCGGCGATGTCATCGAAGAACCAGCCGCAGGAGGTGAACATGCGCAGCGCGTGGCGCTCGAGCTCGAGCAGCTCACGGGCTCGTGCGAGCGCGCTCCCATCGTCGGGGCGGCGCAGCCGTTCGCCGATGAAGCGCGCGACGGCGTCGTCCGACGCCCCCAGCACGGCCCCGTAGGCGTCGCGGGCGGCCCAGGGATCTGCCGCGAAGATGCCGCCTCCCTCCCGCTCGAATACCCCGTGCAGCTCGGCCGCCAGCCAATCGAGCGCGTGCCGCAACGGGGCGCGCCAGCGCTGCTGTGTCGCGCGATCGCCGTGCACGCGACAGCCGCAGTCCGACCGCCAGCGCTCCACGCCGTGCGGGCAGCTCCACGCGCTCGGCGCCACGAGCTTCACGTCGTCCTGCGGCGCATGCCGGGCGAGGAATGCTGCGAAGGTGTCGATCCGCACATCCCCGCGCTTGCTCAACGCCTCCAGTACCCGCGCGAGCGTGACGACGCCCTCCCGGTGATGGTGCCCGAACGTCTCGCCGTCGGTCGCGATCGCCAGAATCTCCGGAACCTCGGCCGATCCGCCCCCGCCCCCGCCCCCGCCCCCGTTCCCGCCTTCGCGCGCGGTGAGCCGCTCGATCCACGCGGCGGGGTCGCGCACCAGCGGCCCGAACGCGACGTCGTGCGAGAGCGCGCCGTCATAGAGAAACAGGGCGATGCGACGGCCGCCGGCGGTGCGATGCCAGCCGGGGCGTCCGAGCGCCGGCACGCGCTCCACCTGATGCGGCGCCAGGATCGTAAAGCGGATCCCCTCTGCCGCCAGCACATCGAGCGTCTCGTCGTCTACCGCCGTCTCGGGCAACCACATCCCCTCCGCCTCGCGCCCGAAGCGCCGGCGGAAGTCGGCGATCCCCCAGCGCACCTCGGTCTCTTTGTCTCGCCGGGGGCTGAGGGGGAGGATCGTGTGATGGTACGGCATCGCGATCGCGTTGCCGTGCCCGGCATGCAGCGCTACGCCGGCACGATCGGCGGCCAGCACGGCCCGATACGTCCCGGCCGCGTATCGCTCCATCCACGCGAGCAGGGTGGGCCCGAAGTCGAAGCTCAGGGACACGAGGGAGGCAGCCACGGGGCCGTAGCTCTCCCGCTCGATGCGCTCGTTCCAGTCGTGGTACGGCGCGGCGGACGCCTCACGGGGGAGGGTGCCGAGCCACGGATCGTCGCGCGGCGGCTGGTAGAAATGGCCGTGAATCACGATGGACCGCATACGTCTAGCGCGCGAGCGCCTGCATCACCGCGGCAAGGACATCCGGAAAGAGGTCGTCGCGGCGTGCGAGCTCCTCGGCCAACCGACCGCCACCGCCGAGGTCGCCGCCGGAGAGCGCCTTGATCAGCCGCTCCGCGTCGTCACAGTGCAGCGTGAACCGACGCTCGGCATAGTCGACCACGGCCCCCGTCGAAATGATGAACTGCCAGTCGGAGGCCTGCGCCAGCAGCAGCTCGCGGGCCGCCTGCGCGAGTACGGGGCGCGCGGCCGCAGAAGCGAGCGCCGCCGGCGCCACGTCCCAGAACGCGTCTTCCAGGGGCCAGAGTCGGTCCCACGTCCACGCGGTCCGCTCGTTCAGCCACATGGTGTGATCGCCGTTCGCTCCCCAGGAGCCCTCCGCGAGCTGCAGCGCCGCGCTGGCGGGATGGGCGTCGAGGTGCTGCGACGCCGTCACCGCGCGGACGCCTTCCCCTGCCGTGCCGGAGCCGCGCAGCGCGCGGTACGTCGCGGCCAGAAAATCCGCTCCCTCGAACCACCAGTGCCCGAACAACTCGGTGTCGAACGGCGCCACGATGACGCCGTCTCCGCCCCGGTCGGCCTGCTGTTGCGCGAGGCTCTGGAGGAGATGAGCGAAGTGAGAGGCGTGCCCCGTCGCCCGCTCGTGCGCAATGGGCGGCTCGTATGCGCGCTTCCCCCCCAGGTCGACGGTCGCGCCGGTCACGCGCCAGAGCTTGAGACCGCCCGGCCAGCGAATCTTGTGGAACTCGAGGTACCATTCGTCGCCGGGGTAGCCCTGGTGCCGGCTCCAGATCTGCATGGAAGAGCGGGGATCGCGCACCAGCGCCGCGACGGGGGGGCGCACGCCGCGACCGGAGACCCGATAGGCCCGATATGGCGAGCGCGCGGCCCGCGGTCGACCTTCCGCCGGGAGAGGAGACCCGGGGTCGTGCCGCTCGGCGTCGAACCGCTCCGCACCCAGCGGGATCTCACCGTAGGCGCCGAGCGGGCTGCCCGCGCGCGCGAGATGAGCGTCGGTGAAGAAGTAGCGAAACCCGGCGTCCGCCAAGTGCTGCTCGATGCCGCGGCGAACCTTTTTCCCCCGCCACTTGCCGCGCGGGCGATAGGCGCACTCCGGCAACCAGCAGCCCACCGGCGCCACTCCGAACAGGCGCCGGTGCTCCTGTTGACCCACCGCAAGCTGCAGCCGGATGCTTTCGTCCCGGCCGAGCAGCGGCAGGTAGCCGTGCGTGGCGGCGGATCCCATGATCTCGAGACGACCCTGCTCCTGGAGACGGCGAAAAGCGGAGACGAGATTTGCGTCGATTCTCCGGAACAGCGCCCGGAGCCGGGTGAGCCGCGACCGCCAGTAGTCCACGAGGGGCACGAGCGCCGCATCGCCGGACGCCCGGAGCGCCGCGGGCGCTTCGTCGCAGGCGGCCAGGCGCTGGGTGAAGAACGTCTCCATTTCGCGGGCGAAGGCCGGACTCGCCAGCTGGTTCGCGAGCACCGGTGTGAAGCCGATCGTCAGGGGAGTCGGGGTCCCCTCGGCGGCCAGCTCCTCGAGCCGCTCCAGGAGAGGGAGATACGTGTCCAGCGCGGCCTCGCACAGCCAGTCGCTGCCGTGGGGCCAGCGGCCGTGATTGAGGACGTACGGCAGGTGACTGTGGAGCGCGAGGACGAACTCCACCGCGTTCCCGGTCAAGTGGAGGCCGACCGCACGGCGAGCGCCCTGCGATACAACGCGAAATACTGCTCGGCGGAGCGGTGCCAGCCGAACTGCTGGGCCATCGCCCCTCGCACGAGCTTCCGCCAGGTCGTGCGGTCGGCATAGCACTCCACCGCATGGCGTACCGCCTGGGCGAGCGCCGCCGGCGAGTATTCGTCGAACAGGAAGCCGCTCACGCCGTCGATGATGCTGTCCTTGAGCCCCCCCACCCGGCGGGCCACGGGCACCGCGCCGTAGTGCTGCGCGCGCATCTGCGTGAGCCCGCATGGCTCGTACAGTGACGGCATGAGCAGCGCGTCGGCGCCGGCCAGCAAGCGATGCTCCAGACGATCGGTGAACATGAACTCGACCGCGACGCGATCGGGCGCCGCGGCGGCGATGTTCCCCAGCGCCTCGTGGTAGCGGTGCTCCCCGGCGCCCAGGAAGATGAACTGCGCGTCCGTCGTCCCGAGGAGATCGGCGCCGAGCACCAGGTCCAGTCCCTTCTGGGCCACCATGCGCGCGCTCATCCCGAAGAGCGGCGTGTGGCCCCGCTGGGTCAGGCCGTATGCCCGCTGCAGCGCCGCTTTGCATCGCCGCTTCCCGGCGAGATCCTCGCTCGAATAATTGCCGGTGAGCTCCGGGTCGGTCTCGGGGTTCCACAGATCCGGATCGATGCCGTTCAGGATCCCCACCAGCCGGTCGCCGAGCGCGGTGAACCGGTCGTGCAGCCCGAACCCGCCTTCCGCGGTGCACAGCTCTTCTGCATGGGAGGGGCTGACGGTCACGACGACGTCCGAGTGGGCCATCCCGCCTTTGAGCGCATTCACCCGGCCGTACCACTCGAACACGTCGGTGTTGTACAGCGCGGCGGGAAGGCCCAACGCCGCCAGCGTCTCCGGCGGGAAATGCCCCTGAAAGCCGGCGTTATGCACCGACATCACAACGGCCAGCTGCTGGTGGAACCGCTCGTCGGCGAACGCGGTGCGCAGATATACGGGCGCCAACGCGGTGTGCCAGTCGTGCGCATGCAGCACCTGCGTCTCCGGAGCGATCTCGGGAAGCGCCCTGAGCGCGGCCAGACAGAAGAACGCGAACCGCTGGGCGTTGTCGGGATAGTCCCCGCCGTTGTCGCCGTAGATGCCCGCCCGGTCGAAGAAGTCGGGATGCTCGACGAAGAAGATCTGCGGGCCCCCCTCCGGCGCGGGCGGCGTGCGGTACAGCCACGCGCGCTCGGTATGTCCGCCGAGCGTGACCGTGAGCGGGTGCCCAGTGCGCTCCAGCGAGGGCGTGGTCTCGCGCACGATCTGGTACAGCGGCATGACCACGGTCGTCGGTAAGCCGGCGGCCGCCTGACACGTCGCCAGGCCACTTACCGCCTCGCCCAGCCCACCGGTGCGGGCGAACGGCCAGTACTCGGCCGTCAGGTGGGTGACACCGATCCGCTCGGCGGGCGCGATCTGGGGCCGCGGAGCAGCGGGGGTCGCCGCCCGGCGCGGCTGGGCGGGGCTCCGCCGCCGGGACTTCGGGGCTGGGGTCGACGCGCCCATGTTCGCCTCCACTGGCTCCTGGTCAGGCCGACGGCGGATCGTCCGCCGGCTGCTCACCCCGCATCGCGGGGAGGTAGTACTCGGTGACGTATTCCCGCATCATGCGCTGGGCGGTGAACCGCGCGCCCGCCGTGCGCAGCGCGTGCCTCATTTTCTCCACCCAGCCGCGCGGGACGCCCTGGGCATCACGGTCGTGAAACAGCGGCACCACCTCGTTCTCGAGCAGGCGATACAGTTGCTCGGCATCGGCCGCATCGGCGTCCTGACCGGCCGGTGCCGGCGGAATGGCCCAGCCGTTCGGCCCATCGTAACCCTCGGCCCACCACCCGTCCAGCGTGCTCAACTGCGGCACGCCGTTCAAGGCCGCCTTCATGCCGCTCGTGCCGCACGCCTCTAGCGGCGGGCGCGGCACGTTGAGCCACAGGTCCACCCCCTGCACCAGGCTGTGGGCCAGATGCATGTCGTAGTCTTCGATGAACGCGATCCGGCCCTCGAACCGGGCCTCGCGCGTTTGGGCGTACACGCGCTGCAGGACCTGCTTGCCCGGCTCGTCGCCCGGATGCGACTTGCCGGAGAACACGATCTGCACCGGGCGCCAGGGGTTCACCAGCAAGCGCTGCAGCCGATCGGGATCGCGGAAGATCAGGTCGGCCCGCTTGTAGGTCGCAAACCGGCGACCGAAGCCGATCGTGAGGGCCTCGGGATCGAGCAGGGTCCCTGCACCCACGAGGTGCAGTGCTTCCTTCCACTGGTCCGCCCAACGCCGCCGGGCCTGCTCCCGGATGCTCCGCATCAGGTGGGACTTGAGCTGGTTGTGCACCGCCCACAAGGCGGCGGCGTCCAGGTCGAGGACCTTGTCCCAGAACGTGGGGTCGTCCACCCGCCCGAGCCAATCCGGCCCGAAATGCGAGTCGAACAAGGTCAGGATCCGGTTCGCCATCCACGTGGCGACGTGGACGCCGTTGGTGACGTGGCCGATCGGCACGCGCGCGACGTCGCGGTTGGGCCAGAGCGGGGACCAAATGCGGCGGGACTCTTCCCCATGGCGGCGCGACACCGCGTTCACCCGCGCCGAGAGCCGGATGGCTGCCACCGGCATATGGAAGCGGTCGTGATCGGCCACCGGATGATGGCCGAGACGGATGAAGGCGTCGCGGTCGACTCCCATCTCCTGCCACACCGGACCGACGCACTGCTCCACCTGCTCGATCGAGAACGTGTCGTGTCCGGCGGGCACCGGCGTGTGGGTCGTGAAGGCGCTCGTCGCACGCACCCGGCGGACGGCCTCCGCGAACGGCGTCCCGCGCGTCGCGAGCTCACGCACCCGCTCCACCAGCATGAACGCAGCGTGTCCTTCGTTCGCGTGCCAGACGGCCGGGTCGTATCCCAGGGTCCGCAGCACTCGCACGCCCCCGACGCCGAGGATCCATTCCTGCCGCAGTCGCAGATCAGGCCCGCCGGCGTAGAGCCGGTGGGACAGCCCACGGTCGGCCGGGTCGTTCTGCGCGAGGTCCGTGTCCAGCAGCAAGATCGGCACACGGCCCACCATGACACGCCAGGCGCCCACGCTGACGTGGCGCCCGGAGAGCCGCACCGTGGCGAGGCAGGGATCGCCCTTCGGCCCGCGCACCGGCTCGAGCGGCGTCGCGGCCACGGCGAACCGCTCTTCGGCATCCTCCTGCCATCCGTCGAGCCGCAGTCGCTGGTCGGAGTAGCCCCTGGTATAGAACAGGCCGACGCCGACGAGCGGGACGCCCAGGTCCGACGCCGCCTTACACTGGTCCCCCGCGAGCACTCCGAGGCCGCCGGAATAAATGGGAACCGAGGCGTGCAGCCCGAACTCGGCGCAGAAGTACGCGATCGTCCGATTGACGGACTCGGGATACGCGGTAGCGAACCAGGTACCGGCGGACGTGGCGTCGTGCGCGGCCGCGGCGGCGACAGCGTCGTACAGGTGCAGGAATGCGGGGTCCGCCGCGCAGGCGGCGAGCCGGGCGGGATCGACCCGTCGCAGCAGCTCGATGGGATTGTGCTGGGTGCGGCGCCACAGCGCCGGGTCGAGGAAGCGAAACAGCGCCCGTGCGTTGCGGTTCCAGCTCCACGACAGGTTGGCGGCGACGGCGGCGAGTCCGCCGATGCGTTCGGGGAGGGCGGGACCGCTTGGTTGTGGTTGACTCATCGGCTTGCAAGCTAAGCCCCGTCGGGGCGGCCTGGGAAGCGGACCGACGACAGTGGCGGGGATCGGGCCATGCCCCCAGGTTTCCGTTGCTGCCATGATTGCCACTCCCGCCCCGACCGTGCGCCGCCACCACTGGATCGTCCGGCTCACCCACTGGGCGACCGTGATCGTGCTCGCCGGACTGGTCGCGAGCGGTCTCCAGATCTATGAGGCCTACGCCCGGTTCGGAAACCGGGGCGGTCCGTACTTGGTGAGCCCCTTCGACGGTGCACAATTCCCCCACTGGAGCAGGCTCGGCGGCTGGCTTGCGGGCGCACTCAACTGGCACTTCGCGCTGGCATGGCCCCTCATCGTCTTCGGGCTCCTGTATCTGGGATATCTGGTGCGGAGCGGCGAGTGGCGCGCCCTGCTGTTCCGGCCGCGGGACATTCCGGGCGCCCTCGAGATGACGAAGTACTACCTCCATCTCCGTCGGGAGCACCCAGCGCAGGGCAAGCACAACCCACTCCAGAAGCTCGCGTACACCGGCGTGATTGGGTTGGGTGCGCTCGCGGTGCTCACCGGCTTCGCGATTTACAAGCCGACCCAGCTCGCCTGGCTGACGGCATTGTTCGGCGGATTCCAGGCGGCACGTTATTGGCACTTCTGGATCGTGTGGACCTTCGTCGGGTTCACGATCATGCACGTCATCCTCGTGTTCGTGGTGGATCCCGCCTCACTGCGCGCCATGCTCACCGGGTGGTACCGGGGACGATTCCCCAGTCATGACTGACACTCAAAGACCCAGACGCGCAGGCGCGCAGACGCGTAGTGTCGACCGGCGGGCGTTCGTGAGGCTCGGCGTAGCTGCCGGCGTTGGGACACTCGCTGCGGCATGCGGCTGGGACGGCGGGCGGCTGCTGCGGCCCGGGCTGCTCGACATCAGTCGCGTGAACGACTGGGTGGGCGAGAAGATCCTGTTCTCGCCCACGCGCCTGGCCCGGACGTACGGCACCACCGAGCGCAGCGCGATGCTGCCGAGCTACTTCATCTCGACCATGACACCGATGCTCGAACACCCGGCCGCCTGGCGACTGCGGGTGGACGGATTGGTGGCGCAGCCGCTCGAGCTGTCGCTCGCCGACCTGATGCAGCTGCCGCGCACATCGTACACGGTGAAACACCACTGCGTGGAGGGGTGGTCCGCGATCGCGAGCTGGCACGGGGTCCCGGTGTCGGCCATCGTCGAGCGCTGCCGCCCGCTCAGGGCGGCGCGCTATATCAATTTCGTGTCGTTCGACGCCGATTACTCGAACGGCTGGGACATGGCCAGCGCCATGCATCCCCAGACGATCCTCGCGTACGGCATGAACGACAACCCGCTACCTGCTGCCCACGGCGCACCGCTCAGACTCTACTCGCCGACCAAGCTGGGCTACAAGATGACGAAGTACCTGGTGTCGATGACGTTCACGGATACGAGACCGGGCGGGTACTGGGAGGATCAGGGGTACCCGTGGTTGGCGGGGATCTAAGAGCGTTTGAACGGTAACCCCGCGCCCGTCGCACTTGCGCTGTGGATCGTGCTCACGTTCCCGCGGGGCCTTGCCGGCCAGACTGCCGTCGCGCACGTCACTCTAACGCCGCCAGTTATCGACGGTCGCCTCACGGATCCCGCGTGGGCCGAGGCCACGCCCGTCACGGGGTTCGTGCAACGCGAGCTGCACGAAGGGGCGCCGATCACCGAACGCACCGAAGTGCGCATCATCACCGACGGCCAGGCGCTGTACGTGGGCGCCTGGCTCTACGACCGTGACCCGGCCGGTATCGTGGCCGGCGAGCAGGTGCGCGACGGAGACATCTCGAAAAGCGACTATTTCGGCCTCCTCCTCGATACCTACCACGATCGGCAGAACGGCTTCGTCTTTACCACCACGCCAGCGGGCATCGAGTACGATGCACAAGTGGTGAACGAGGGCGAAGGCGGCGGCATCCAGCTGCCGGGCCAGGCGCGGGCGATGGCGGCGTCGCTGGGAGGCTTCAACCTCAACTGGGACGGCGCCTGGACCGTCGCCACGTCCGTGGACTCAGGCGGCTGGTACGCCGAGTTCCGCATCCCGTTCACGACGTTGCGCCATGGTGCCGGTGAGCGGCAGACGTGGGGACTCAACTTGGTTCGCAGCATTCGCCGCAAGAACGAAGAAGCGTTTTGGTCTTTCATCCCTCGGCAGTTCAGCCTCATGAAGGTTTCGCGCGCGGGAAAGCTGGATGACGTCCACGTGCCGTCGCGTCGGGTGTGGACAGCGACGCCGTACGCCCTCACAGGCGTGGAGCGTAACTACACGGTCGATGCCGAGGCGCGCCGGCGCGGAGAGATCGGCGGCGAGGTCAAGTACGGCGTGACGCCCAGTCTCACCCTCGACCTCACGTACAACACCGATTTCGCCCAGGTCGAGGTCGACGAGCAGCGCACCAATCTCACGCGGTTTCCGCTCTTCTTTCCGGAGAAGCGGCCCTTCTTCCTCGAGAATGCCGGCATCTTCTCCGCCGGCACGCCCCAGGCCGTCGACTTGTTCTTCACCCGTCGCATCGGGATCGACACGCTCGGCCAGCCGGTCCCCATCGTTGGCGGCGGACGACTGACGGGACGCATCGGTCCATTCACGGTCGGCGGTTTGGAGATCTTCACGGAGCATCAAGCCTACTCCGTGGTGCGGCTGCAGCGCGAGCTCGCCGCCCGCTCGCGCATCGGGGTGATCGCCGTGCAGCGCATGGCCACCGCCGAAACCGGAGATTGGAACCTCGTATACGGCCTCGACGGCCGCATCGGGATTGGCGACGCGTGGACGGTCGATTGGTGGGGCGCCGCTTCGGCGAGGCCCGGCTCCGATGGCAATGCCGGAGCGTACAGCGCCCGCGTGGGCTACGAAACCGGCGCGTGGAGCAATGTCGCGCGCATCATCCAGGTGGGGAGCGACTTCAACCCCGAGGTCGGATTCCTCAATCGCGGGGGCGGATATCGCTATTACGAAGCGGGACTCATGTGGAAGAAGCGCTTCCCGGCCATCCCGTTGCTGAAACAATGGATTCCACACGTGAACTACCGCGGCTATTACGGCCTCGACGGCTACTGGCAGGAGGGACGCGTCCATATCGACGTGACCGAGGTGGAGCTCGCCAACGGCGGCCGGTTCGGCCCCGAGGTCAACGTCGAGCACCAGGGGCTCGAGCACCCGTTCGCGATCGCCACTAGCGTCACTCTGCCTGTGGGCTCGTACGACTACACGTCGCTGGGCTTCGACTTGACGACCAACCCGAGCGCGCCGCTCTCGCTCGACCTGCGCGCCGACGTGGGCGGCTTTTACAACGGAACGCGCCGCGGCGGCAGCGTGACGCTGGCCGCGCGGCACGCGAGCTCCCTCACGACTTCCCTGCGCGTCGAGTACAACGATGTGCGGTTGGACCAGGGGAACTTCGTCCGCTCGCTCATTGCAACCCGCGTCGCGTACTTCTTCACGCCGCGGGTCCTGCTCCAGACGCTCGTCCAGTACAGCAATCAGGCCCGCGTGTGGACGGCCAACGCGCGGTTCGGGTGGCTGAGCACGGCAGGTACCGGCTTATTCGTGGTCTTCAATGAGGGGCGCGAGGCCGACGGCTTCTTTCAATGGAATCAGCCTCAGGCTCGGTCCCTTATTGTGAAATACACGCGCCAGTTTGGACGGAGTGGCTGATGAACACGATTATTCGAACCGCTGGGACATGGCCAGCGCGATGCACCCGCAGACGATCCTCGCGTACGGGATGAACGACAATCCGCTACCGGCGGCGCACGGTGCACCGCTGCGACTGTACTCCCCGACGAAGCTGGGGTACAAGCTCACGATGTACCTAGTCTCGATGACGTTCACGGATACGAGACCGGGTGGATACTGGAAGGATCAGGGATATCCCTGGTTTGGGGGGATCTAGCGTCTACCGCCGACGATTCTCGCGAGCAACGCGACGTCCGGATCGAACACGAGGTCCAGAGGTACCGCATCGAGCGGCGGGTCGAGGGTGACCCGGGTGGTTGTCTGGGCGCTGACGGCGACGCGGGTCCGGACCCGACGGCCAGCCGCCGTTGTGATATCGACGGTCAGCGGGAAACGATAACTGCCGAATCGCGCGGCCTGAGTGATGGAGAGGGTGACGCGCTTCGCCGCTGCATCGTAGGTCCACGACGTGGTGAGCTCAGGGAAGCCGGGCCGACGGAGCCACTGGTCGAAAAACCAGCCGAGCCCCGTTCCGGCTGAGGCTTCCAGCTCCCGGCGCAGATCGTCACTGAGCGCGTTTCCATTCCGATACCTGTCGTAGTAACCGTGCAGGCCACGAAAAAACGCCGAGTCGCCGAGCGTGGTGCGTAACATGTGCAATACGAAGCCACCCTTCTGATAGCTGTTCTTGTTGAGTAACGCCATCAGGTTCTGTTCCGCCGTGTCGATCACCGGCCGCTCGGCGACGACGCGACTCGAGAGCACGGCGCGCCGCATCTCCTCCATCTCCGCTCGAAAGGCCGAGTCGCCGGCCGACTTCCGCGTCCACAGCGCCGCCAGGTAAGTCGCGAAGCCTTCGGACAGCCACAGGTGGGACCACTCGGTCTCGGTGACGGCGTCGCCGAACCATTGGTGAGCAGTCTCGTGGGCGACCACTCCATCGGTCATGGTCCGCTGCCGGAATGGCTGGTCGGCGTAGAAGATCGCGGTCGCGTTCTCCATGCCGCCGAAGCGAGTCGACGATTCCAGATGGGCCAGTCGTTCGTAGGGGAACGGCCCCACCAATGATCCGAAATAGGACACGATGTCGGCCGCGCGCCGGAATGGGCCCGGAAGGAAATCTGCCAACTGCGGCTCCACATATACCCATTGGTGGACGCAGCGACCGACCAGCGTCAGACCGCACGCGGTCTCGCCCAGGTCGTATTCGTAGAGCGGAGCGGCCGCGATGACCATGAGATAGACCGGAATCGGCTCGTTCATCCGCCAACGGCTGACGGTCCTCGGCGGATTGGAACCCCCGACCGGATCCTCCCCGAGACGGGCGCCGTTGGCGATGACCTTGAGGCGGCTCGGGGCGCGCACGGTCCAGCTTACAGTTGCCTTGTCGCTCGGGTGGTCGACACTGGGAATCCAGTGACGCCCCCGGTTGGGCCAATTGTCCGCGAAGGCTGTCCAGCCCCATGCGCTGTCGTTCCGCATGATGAGACCGTCGCTGACCGGGCCACCGTAGCGGACGGCTACGGTCAATGTCTCGGACGACGCGGCCGGCAGCGGTATGCGGATGGTACCGCTGTCGCGGCGGAATCGTGTCGCTCGCTCGTCAACCAATACGCTGTCGACTCGCAGCCTCACGAGATCGAGCACCAGCGTGTCGGTCCGGGCGGTTCGCCGAACGGTGAGCACGGCGCGCCCCTCGATGCGGTTCCCACTGTCTGGCACATCCACGGATAGCGCGTAATCCAGCACGTCGACCCCTGGACGGTACGGCCGTGGAGCGGGGGCAGCCTGTTGGGCTGCGAGCCAACCGGCGGCGAAAAGGGTGATGACCACGATAGTCATCCGATCGCCGCCAGCGCATCGTGCATCTGCGCCGCACTTTGATATCTGTCGTTTGGCTCCTTCGCCATCGCCTTGAGAGTCAGCCGCGCGAGCGCTTCGGGCACGTCCGGATTGTGGGTTCGCGGATCGGGCGGCGTCCCCTCGATCTGCTTCGCGATCAGCGCGTATGTCGTAGCCGCCTCGAACGGCAGGTGGCGCGTGAGACACTCGAACAACACCACGCCCGCCGAGTAGAGGTCGCTGCGCGCGTCCAGCTCCAACCCCGAGAGCTGCTCGGGCGACATGTAGTCCGGCGTGCCGATCGACGTTCCTTCCTTGGTCAACCCCTCCTCTTTTGACCGGTTCGCGAGCCGGGCGATGCCGAAGTCCATCACCTTGAGCACGCCGCTCGGCTCGACCACCATGTTCTGGGGCTTGATATCGCGATGGATCACGCCTTGCTCGTGGGCGACTTCGAGCGCCCGGCACAGCTGTTTGCCGATCGTGAGGGTGACGGGCACCGGCAGCGGGCCGCGGGTCTCGATGAGCTGCTTCAGCGACGTCCCCTCCACGTATTCCATCGTGAGGTAGTACATCCCGTTCACCTCGCCCAGATCGTGCGTCCGCACCACGTTGCGGTGAGCGATCTTGCGGGCCAGGCGGATCTCCTGTTTGAAGCGCTCCAGCGCGACGCCGCCCCCGGTGAGCGTTTCCGGACGGAGCGTCTTGATCGCCACCACCTCCTGCAGCTCGCGGTCGAACGCGCGGTATACCACCCCCATCCCGCCCATCCCGAGGACCTCCTTCACCTCGTAGCGGTGGGCGAAGAGCGTGCCCGGGCGCAGCGTAGTCCCGGGCGCAGCCGCGAGCGACGGCCGGGCGCTCTTGAGCTGCGCGGTGGGCGAGGCCTCTGAAGCGGACATCATGTATTCGACGAGCTTCGCCTTCTCCTTGAGGTCCGCCACCAGGCTCTGGAACGCCTGCGACAGCATCCCGATCTCGTCACCGGCGGGGACGTCGATTTCCACGCTGTAGTCCCCGTCCTGCACCCGGCGCGTGGCGAGCGCCAGCCGCCGGATCGGGCCCGCGATCTGGCGGGCCAACACGTAGGCCGAGGCGAGCGCGAGCAGCAGGCCGAGCGCGAGGGAGAACCCGATCGTGTGCTGCAGCGCCCGGAACGCGCCCAGCTCGCGATCGTGCGAGCGGAACGCCACGAACCCGCCGAACGCGTCGCCCCCGGCGGAGCGGATCGGACTCGCGAGCCCGATGAGATGCTCCCCGTCCATGTCCGCCGCCAGCTCCGTTCCCGCGGAGTCGCGACCCAAGGCGACCATCGCGGCCGTGTCCGCCACGAGCGCCGGCTCGACCGCCTCGCGCGGCAGGGTGGAGCCGACGATGTAGGGTCGGTTGAGCGTGTCGAGCGCGAAGAACACGACGTCGGTGGTAGTCGCCTGCTTGATCTGGTGCGCGAGCGTATCGTCGATCGCGTAGGCGGCGACGAGGGAGCCCTGAGGCGCCGCCTGCGCTGACGCCCGCAGTGGCACCGCCACCGCCATGAACAGCTTGCGCCGGCGCTCGTCCAGCCATGCGCCGCTCGCCTCGTCGCCCGAGAGGGCGTTGGCGATCAGGGCGCCGCGCGAGAGGTCGATGTCGGACTCGGTGGGGTAGTCCGTCCGGGCAACCAGGAGGCCGTGCTCGTTGGTGATCAGCACCCACGCCGCGCCCAGCAGCCGGCGGTGCTCCTCGGCCTGATCGAGGACGTTGCTGCGCTCGGACGCCTTGAGCAATCGCTCCCGGAACTGCGGCACCTGGGCGCTCACGGCGCTCATCCCCGCGAACGTTGCCGTCCGCCCTGCGAGGAAAGCCTGCACCCCCCGCCGCACGCCCGCCAGCGCGCGGCGGATCGACTCGTCGGCCGTCCGGTGCGCCTGTAGCGACGTGAGCCCGAGGGTCACACCCAGCACCCCCGCGACCGACAGCGTGGCGGCGATGAAGATCTTGGCCCCGAGGCCGAGCCGCGCGGGCCTAGTAGCGCTCGCGTCCGGCATTCGTCGGGTAGTCTGTGCCGTACTTGTTCTTGTGGGGCATCCAGCGGAAGCCGCGCGCGTCGAGCTGCAGCTCGATCCCCGACGCGCCGGCGGTCGTGACGCTGACCGTCCGTGCGACCGGTGGGCTGCGCTCGTGCCAGGCGTGTACCACCCACGTGCCCGGTGGCACGGCGGGGATGTCGAAGCTGCCGTCCACGGCGGCCTGCGTGAAGTGGCCGCCCGCCATCACCTGGACGAACGCCACCATCCGGGGATGGACGTTGCAGAAGATGCGCACGAGGCCGGGACTCGTGAACGTCCAGGTCTTGGCCTCGCCGCGGCCGTACTGCCCGAGGTCGAACGGATCGGGCCCGGACGCCGAGAACACGTTGTGGTCGAAGGGGTCGTGATTCTGGAAGCGGACCGTCGAGCCGACAGGAACGACCACGACGCGGGGCACGAACTCCTTATCGTTGATCGCGATGTCCACGGCGACCGGGCGCGCCCCGGGGTCACCGCTACCGCCCTCGAGGTACACGACCGCGGCCGCCAGGTCGGGAGACGATTTCCCGCCCTTCTCGAGCAGCGTCACTCGGCCCGCGACGCGCCCCTGGGCGACCCCGAGCCGCACCGCCGTGATACAACCCACGCTCACTAGCAGTGCGATCCATCGCATCGCCTGTTCCCGGTTGCGCTCGAGGCGTTGCAGCTTACTGTAGTCGTACCGAAACCGCCAGGAGTCCGAGATGCGGGCCACGTTGCTCGTCTCGCTCGCCGCCGTCGTCCTTCCGCTCGCGGCGCAGACACCGCCCACCCCACCGGCGCCCGCCGCCAAGCGCACCGTCGAGCTCACGGGGCTGGTGCTCATGAACGGCTTCTTCACGAACGCCCGGGTGAACAACAGCGACGTGCCGCAGTTCGCCGACTCGCTCGCGCCCGCGAGCGCGGTCGGCGGCACCCTTCGCCAGACCCGGCTCGGCGTCCTCGTGACCGATCCCGATGTGCTGCGCGGTAGTTTCTCGGGCGAGGTGGACCTCGATTTCTTCGGCGGCCAGCAACCGTCCACGGGCGGCCGCACGTTCCCGCTGGTTCGACTGCGGCGAGCCGTCGGCATCGTCTCCTGGCCGCACGCCCAGCTCCTGTTCGGTCAGGAGTCGCCGCTCGTCGCGGAGCGGAGCCCGCGCTCGCTCGCCTCCGTGGGCTTCCCCGATTTCGCGGCCGCGGGCAACCTGTGGCTGTGGGTCCCGCAGGTCCGCGCCACCCTGGAGCAGGGATACACCCTGCGCGTCGCCGAGCAGGTGGCCGTGCTGGCGCCGACCTCCGGTACGGCGCAGGGGCTGTTCACCACCCAGCCCGACTCGGCCGAGCGGAGCCGTCGCCCCTATCTGCAGGCGAGGGTGCGACTCGCCTGGGGCCCGACCGACGATGCGAGCGAGGTCGCCGTCGGCGGGCACCTGGGCTGGCTTGCCTCGGCCGACACGCTGTTCCAGTCGCGCGCCCTCACGGCCGACGCGCGCATCAAGGTCGGCCCGGTCGAGGTCCTGGCGGAGGCGTTCAGCGGGAAGGCGCTGGCGGGACTGGGTGGCGGCGGGATCGGCCAGAGCTTCGGGCCAACCGGCGACCCAGTCGGTACCAAGGGCGGCTGGGGTCAACTCAACGTCCGGCCCAGAAGGGAACTGTTGGTCGGCGGTGGCTGCGGCATCGACGATCCCGACGACGGCGATCTGTCGGACGCGCTCGGCAACCCGCGGGGCCGGCTCAAGAACTTCGTGTGCGAGGGGCACGTGGATCTCCGCCCCCGCGGGCCGCTGGTGTTCGGGGTAGAGTTCCGACGGCTCGAGACCACGTACCTGAGCGGCAAGTTCACGGCCAACCACTTCAACCTCGCGGTCGGGTATCGGTTCTGAAGCACCGGGATCGCCGCGCCCGTTTACGGGCAAGCGCCGAGCCGCGAGTTTACTCGCGCACTAAGCGGGGAGGCGACCTCTCAAATCATCGGGCCGGAACGGGCCGGGCTGGGCGATCAGCGCGCGCGCGTGGTCCACCTGTCCCCACGTGTTCCAAAGGAGCACGCCGCGCACGCGTCCTTCCTTCACGTAGTAGACCACGCCTTCGCGGAACCGATCCTTCCAGTCGGCGACGGTCTCGAGACGGGCATCGACGTCACCCACCGCTTCGTAGCCCAGCTCGAACAGATCGGAGTAGAAGAACGGCAGGTGGTGATAGGGCGTCGCCCGGCCCGCCATGTTGAGGCCGGCGGTCCGGCCCATCGTGTTGGCGTTGTCTTCGTGCTCGACCCGCAAGCGGGCGCCCAAGGCGCGATTCTCGAAGTTCGCGACGTCGCCGGCGGCGTAGATGTCGGGCTGGCTGGTGCGGCAGACCTCGTCCACCACGATCCCGTTGTCCACGCGCAGGCCGGCCTGCTCCGCGAGCTCCACTCCCGGCATGATGCCGAGCCCGGCGACCAGCACCTCGGCCACGAGCTCGCCCCCCACCGTCGTGCGCACGACGCATGAGCCGGCGCGCCGCTCGAGCCCCGCCATCCCCTCCGCCATCCGCATCGTGACCCCCTTCTGGCGGTAGTAGTCCACCAGGAACGCCGCCAGGTCCGCGGGGAACACGCGCGCCCCGACCCCCGCCTCCGGGACGAGCATCGTGACGTCGCGCTGCTGCAGCCGCAGCGCGGCGGCGACCTCGCTCCCGATGAACCCGCCGCCGATCACCGCGAACCGCACGCTCTGGGTCGCGAGCGCGCGCAGGCGCCGGTAGTCATCGAGCGTGCGGAAATAGATGATCTGGTCGGTCTCGAGCGGCAGCCGCCGGGGGGCGCCGCCGGTAGCGAGGAGCAGCTTCTTGAACCGGTACGTCGTCCCCCGGTCGTCCGTCGCCTTGTGCCCTTGGGGATCGATCGCCGTGATCCGCCGCCCGAGGTGCAGCGCCGCGCCGGTCGCCGCCGTCTTGCGCCAGATCTTCTCTTCGGGCTCGCCCTTCCACAGGGCCTTCGACAGCGGCGGGCGGTCGTAGGGCGGATGCGGCTCGGCGCTCACCAGGCCGACCGAGCCCGCCGGGTCCGCCTCGTGGAGGGCCTGGGCCGCGGCGTCGGCGGTCATGCCGCCGCCGACGATGAGATACGTGTAGTCGGGCATTGGGCCTGGGGCGTCGTCTATGGGCAATATACGTTGCCATTAGACCGATTGGATCGCCGCCCCGCGCGGTGTAGATTTTCGACGTGCCAGGCACCGATCTCGAGCAGCAGATCGCCGCCATCGCGTTGCTCGACGAACCGATCAGGAGGGGTCTTTATCTCTTCGTCGCCGAGCGGCGATACGAGGTGGGGCGGGACGAGGCGGCCCGCGCGCTCCACATCTCGCGGGCGCTCGCCGCGTTCCACCTCGACAAGCTCGTGCAGCAGGGGTTGCTCGACGCGAGCTACCGCCGGCTGACGGCCCGCCGGGGGCCGGGTGCCGGCCGGCCGGCCAAGCTGTACCACCGCTCCTCCCACCAGCTCGACCTCACGCTCCCCGAGCGCCGGTACGTGCTCGCCGGCCGGGTCTTCGCTCGCGCGTTGACGGTCGCCGCGCCGGCCGCTCGCGACGCACTCGAGCGCGCGGCCCGCGCCGAGGGCCGGACGCTCGGCGCCGACGCGCGCCGCCGGGCGGGCGCGCATGCGGGAACGGATCGCCTGCTCGCCAACGCGCTCACCGTGCTCGGCGAGTGCGGATACGATCCCGCACGCGTCAAGGGCGAGGTCCGACTCCGCAATTGCCCATTCGACGCCCTCGCCAATGAGTGCCGGCCGCTCGTCTGCGGGATGAACCTCGCGTTGCTGCGCGGCCTGCTCGCGGCGGCCGGCGCGCGCGGCACCCGGGCCGAGCTTCGGCCCCCGAAGGCCGGATCATGTTGCGTGGTCCTCAAGACTCCCGCCCACACCAAGCGCTGACTCCCGTCCCAAAATTCTCAGTCCTCGTCCGCCGGCCGACCCGCATGTTTCTCCCGCCGGCGGTACTGCTTCGCCGACTTGTGCACCTTGTGCGATGGAGTCTTGAGCCGCCCCTTCACCGGTGCCTTCGGATTGGGGACGCGGACGGTGAGCTTCCGCTTGTCCTTGCGGCTCACGACGCGAGGCGCGCGCGGATCTGCTTCGCGTGATGCGCGCAGTGGCGGATGTGGAACCGCAGCCATTCGGGTAGCGTGAGATCGCCGAACGCGGGATGCTTCACGAATAGATCGTCCCGGCGGGCCGGCAGGAGCTCGTGCGCGAGCGCGAGGAACAGCGCGACGCCGTCCCGCAGCTGCCGCTCCACCGCGCCCGGATCCGGGCGCTCGGCAGGCTCCGTTGCCATCGGAGCGGGACGGCCCGAGGGAATCCACCCCATATCGAGGTACAGAAATTGGGCGAGCCGTTGTCGCCCGGGCCGCGGGCGACGCCGCATCGGCGGCTTGGCACGCCGCTCCTCGAACACGCGACCGCTGCCGTCGATGGAAATGGCGAGGTGGTGGACGATCTGGGCCGGGGTCCACTTGCCCGGCGGGGCCCGGTGCCAGTCCGCCGCGGGCCGGCCCGCCAGGGGCCCGAGCACCACATCGGGAATCCCGGCGAACCCCTGGGACCTCATGGCGCCACCGCGTCCGCCATCTGCCGGGCCTGCGCCGCCGCGGGCGACCCCACCCGCACGCGGCTCACCAGCGTCCCCGCACTGTCCACGATCGCGAGGTCGGCGTCGGCGAGGGCCGCGCTGTCGGTGCGGATCGAGAGAGCCCATTGGCGCCGGGCGGCGACCGTTTGCAGCCGGCCGACCAGCCGATCGGCGGCCTTCGGCGGCAGGTACACCGTCACCATCGTACCCGCATCCGCCGGGCGGGGGCTCGCGCGCGGCGCCGGCTTGCAAGCGAACGCGGCGCCGGCGATCCAGCACGCGAGCAGGCGTGCGACCGTAGCGTCCGGCACTCTCATACCCAAGATTGTACGAGTGAATCTGCTACGTCGCTACCCAATCGCGCTCACGCTTATCGCGCTCCTCCTCCTTGCCGCGCTCGGACCGTCGCCGCCTCTGGTGGATGCCGTGACCGGTGCGCCCCCGGCCGACGTGGACCTGGTCAGGCCCACGCTCTATACGCTGCTCGCTCCCGTCTCGAACGTGCTCGACGCGCTCACGTTCCTGAGCCTCGAGCGGGCGAAGGCGTTCCTCCTCGGGTGGACGGCCATCCTCGCCGTGTGGGGACTGCTGCGGCGCGGCACGATGCGGCGGCGGCTCGTCGCCGCGGCGCTCGGCCCCCTCGCCGTGGCTCTCATGGGGGTCGCGGCGGTGGTCCTCCCGCGCCCCGTCCCCAGGCTCGTCGCCGCCGACTCGACGCTCACCGTCATCGACTACCACGCGCACACGGCCCTGTCGCACGACGGGCGCCGCGGCTGGACCCTCGCGGACCTCGCCGCCTGGCATGCGGCCCAGGGATTCGGGGCGTCCTACGTCACCGATCACAACGTGGTGTTCAACGGCGGGGTCGACGACCCGATCCGCCTGCTGCCCGGCGTCGAGTGGAGCGTGTTCGACCAGCATGTCGTCGCCCTCGGCGCCGTGGCGCCGGTCGAGCGCGGCGTCTACGGGCGCGACACCCGCGCCATGCTGAGCCTGTTCGGCGCCCTGCACGGCCAGGGCGCGATCGGCATCGCGTCGCTGCCGGAGTACTGGCGGAACCACTGGGGTGAGCTGGACGATTTCGTGGCTGCCGGAGCCGACGGCTTCGAGATCGTGAACTGCGCGCCCAAGGCGATCGGCTTTCCGGCGGCGGCCCGCGCCGAGGTCCTCCGGGTCGCCGAGGCGCACGACCTGCTGGTCGTGGGCGCGAGCGACAATCACGGGTGGGGCAGGGTGACGTGTGTGTGGAACCTCTCGAGCCCGAGCGCGCACGGGTACCGGTCGAATCGCGTGATCGCCCGCCCCATCGCGCTTGCCCAGGGCGAGTGGCAGCCGTGGACCGCCGCCTACACCCAGCCGTGGCTGATGCTGGCGGGGCTGTCGTGGAGCGAGCGGTCCAGCTGGCTCACGTGGATTCTCGTGATCCTGATTTACCGCGCCGTGCCGCGACGGGCGGGCGACCCGAGCGGGATCGGGATCCTGGCGCGCAGCCTGTCGCTCAAGATTCTCCGGCTGCGTCCGCCTCCCCCGACCGACTGAGCGGTGTCCGAGCTCCGTCTGCTCCGCCCCGGCGACGAGGCCGCCCTGGACACCTTCCTCGCGCGCCACGCCGACACGTCCATGTTCCTCCGGTCCAACGCGCGCTCGGCGGGGCTCACCGACCGGGGCCAGCCGATGCAGGCCACGTACGTCGCGGCGCTCGACGGCGGGCGGATCGCGGGCGTCGCGGCGCACTGCTGGAACGGCATGGTGCTGGTGCAGGCGCCGGAGGGAGCCCATGCCGCAGCCGCCGCGCGCGAGGCGGTGCGACGCTCGGGTCGCACGGTGACCGGCTTTTCCGGGCCGTGGCACCAGGTCGTCGCCGCGCGCGCAGCGCTCGGGCTCGGTGCGGCGCCCACCACCAAGAACAGCCGAGACGAGCTGTACGTGCTCGATCTCGCTCGTCTCGTCGTCCCACCGGCGCTGGCCTCGGGCGAGCTCCGCTGCCGTCATCCCACTGAGGCCGAGCTCGCGCTGCTGGTGCACTGGCGCGGGCGGTTCGCCGTGGAGGCGCTCGGTGCGACCGAGGGCCCGGACCTCCAGCAGGCGAGCACGGACGACGTGCGCCTGCAGCACGAGCGGGGAACGGACTGGTTGCTCCTCTCCGGCGCGGCCCCGGTCTCCTACTCGGTGTTCAACGCGATGCTCCCCGATATCGTGCAGATCGGCGGCGTGTGGACGCCACCCGAGTTTCGGGGCCGCGGCTACGCCCGCTCCGTGGTCGCCGGCTCGCTCCTCGCGGCGCGCAAGCAGGGGGTCGCGCGCGCCGTGCTGTTCGCCGACCCGGCCAACGCGGCCGCGCGGCGGGCGTACCTGTTCCTCGGGTTCCGGATCGTGGGTGAGTACGGGCTGGTGCTGCTGGCGCTAGATCACGGCTGAAAGATTCAGCAGCGTCCGCCACGCCCGGAATACTTCCCCGTACTCCTGATGGGTAAACGCGACCGTGCGACCCGCGGTGCGCGTCGCGCCCGGGCAGAGCTCCGCCATGTCGGCGTGGATGGTCATCGTGCGGTACGCCTGGGGTCCGAAAGAACAGCGTCGGCATGGCGAACAGCCCGCAGTAATCAAGACGGATATTCCGCCGATCGATGGATCCCTCGCCGTTTCATTCCTTGAGCTTGTCGAGCTGATTGTGGTTAAGCAGTTTCGAGACAAGGGAATTCCACTGCAGACCGTACGCGTGGCCTGGAATCACGCCGCCAAAGCTTTCAACACGATCCACCCATTCGCGAATCAGCGCGTGTTCACCGACGGGGGGCGGATCTTCATGGCGCTCCGCGAGGACGAGTTCGCGCCTGACGTCCTTGAGGTATCCAGCCGCCGCACACCATTTCAGATTATCGCCGGCCCGGTTTTCAAGCACTCACTTCGGGAGATCGAGTTCGACAAACACACTGAACTCGCCCGTCGTTGGTGGCCCCAAGGTCGCGACGTGCCGGTTGTCCTTGATCCGACCATCGCGTTCGGAGCTCCAGTCCTGTTTGGAACGCGCGTCCCAACGGCGATTTTGGCGCGCTACGCTGAAACGCGGCCCCTGGAGGCCGTTGCCGACGCGTTCGAGCTTGGGTCCGAGCGGATCGAGGCAGCAGTCAAGTTCGAGCGGGAGCTTGCTCACGCGGCTTGATTTTCCTTCTCGACGCTACGTTCCCTCCCAAGCTGGCTCATGCTCTGCAGGAGCTAACAGAACGTCGCGACTGTGAATTCCGCTATGCAAATGACGAATTCGGCGAAGGCGCTCAGGACGAGGTCCTAATCGACGGTGCGCGGGACCGGGGTTGGTTCCTCATGACCATGGACGAGCGAATCACGAGGAACCCCGCGAAGCGCAAAGCAGTGGTGGAGGGCGGCATTGGGACCTTCGTGTTCACCGGTTCCAGTCTTCCACGCCGGAGCTTCTACAAGATCGTTGCGTTCGTAATGGCCATCGCCGAAGAGATTCTTGACCGCGCGGCGCGTACCCGGCGCCCGTTTATCATAGGGATTTCGGATCGAGGAAAGTTCGACCGACTGGATGCCTAGGGGAGTCGGCCCCGGACTAGCCCACGTCTTTCTGTTCGGGCCCGCCGCGTTCTTACGCCACGGCTGAAAGATTCAGCAGCGTCCGCCACGCCCGGAATACTTCCCCGTACTCCTGATGGGTAAACGCGACCGTGCGACCCGCGGTGCGCGTCGCGCCCGGGCAGAGCTCCGCCATGTCGGCGTGGATGGTCATCGTGACCGCCTCCTTCACGATCACCGTCGCCACACCGTCGCCCAACAGGTCCTTCGCCTCGGCCGCGAGGGCGGAATCGCCGCTCACCAGGGCGACGGGCACGCCGTGCACGCCCGCCAGCCCCGCGTTGAGGCCCAGTTCGCCCACCGGCGTGCCGTTCAGCCGCACCTCGTGGATGCGGTCGGCGTAGGTGTGGTCGAGAATCGCATTGCGCGTGCCGGCACGGGCGTGATACCCGATGAACAGCGCCGCGTCGAAGCCGCCATCGATCCCCTGCACCATGGAGCGGGGCTTGGGATCTCCCGACACGAGCTCAGCCGCCTGGTGCAGCTCCTCGGCGAGCAGATTGCGCATGAACCAGTGGCTGTCGTTCACGAGCACCCGCGTGGCGCCGGCGGCGAGTGCGCCTTCGACGGCGGCGTTGGCCTCCGCCGTCATGAGACGGCGGAACCGCCCGTACTCCGCGGCGAACGCCGGTGTCGTGGGATCCGTCTGGGACTCGTGGACGACGCCGGCGATCCCTTCCATATCGACGGAGATGTAGACGCGCATCGGGTCAAAGCTATCTCGCGCCGTTACTTTGTATTACAAAGTACTTGACAGCGGCAGGGCGATGTGCCATCGTGTGGGTCATGGTCGCTCCTCGGCCGCTGCACGACCGCGCGCTCGACAACCTCCGCTTCATCCGGCAGACGATGGAGCGCGCGGGGTCGTTCACGGCGGTGCCGGGCTGGGGACAGGTGGCGGTCGGGGCCACCGCGCTCGCCGCGGCGTTCCTCGCGGCGCGCCAGCCCACGCCCGAGCTGTGGCTCGCCACCTGGCTGGGCGAAGCGATCGTGGCGCTCGCCATCGGTGGATCGGCGATGGTCCGGAAGGCGTACGCCGTGAACGATCCGATCCTGTCCGGGCCGGGGCGTCGGTTCGGCCTTAGCTTCCTGCCGCCGATGGTCGTGGGCGGCCTGCTGACCGTGGTGCTGTACCGCGCCGGCTTGTGGCACGCGCTGCCCGGCACCTGGCTGCTCTTGTACGGCACGGGGTTCGTGACGGGTGGCGCGTTCTCGGTCCGGATCGTCCCGGTGATGGGGATCTGCTTCATGCTCGTCGGCGCCGCGGCGCTGTTCGGACCGGCGGCGTGGGGGCACTGGCTCATGGCCGCGGGGTTCGGCGGCCTGCACGTCGGGTTCGGCGTGATCATTGCTCGGAGGTACGGTGGCTAAGCAGGGAGCGGCGAGAAAGACCGAAGCGATCGAGCACGGGCTGAAGAGCGAGCGCGGCGGATCACGTGCCGCCGAGCTCGATCGGCTGATCCACGAGCGGGTACGCCTCGGCATCGTGAGCGCGCTCGCGGTGAACGATTCGCTCAGTTTCAACCAGCTGAAGGCCCTGCTCAGAACTACAGACGGCAACTTGAGCGTGCACGCGCGTCGCCTCGAGGAGGCGCAGTACATCACGTGCGCCAAGTCATTCGAGGGGCGGATTCCCAAGACCGAGTATCGGCTCACCGCTACCGGGCGGCGCGCGCTGGAGCGCTACCTGGACCACATGGAAGCGTTGATTCACGCCACCCGTCAGGGGTGAGGCATTTTTTTTGAGGACATACTTTATGTCGCAAAGCTCTTCTCTCCACGTCGCGATCGTGATGGACGGCAATGGGCGTTGGGCCGGGCGCCGGGGCCTGCCCCGCGTGGCCGGCCACCGCGCCGGTGCCGAGGCCGTGCGCCGCACGGTCGAGGCCGCTCCGGACTCGGGGGTCACCGCGCTCACGCTGTATGCGTTCTCGGCCGACAACTGGAAGCGCCCCACCGGCGAAGTCGCCGCGCTGATGCGCCTCTTCGCCCGCTACCTCCGCACCGAAACGCCGCGCCTCGTCGAGAACGCCGTGCGACTGCAGGTGGTCGGCCGCCGTGACCGCCTCCCCCTGCCGCTGGTCGCCGCGATCGACGCCGCAGAGCGCGCCACGGGCGGCGGAGCGCGGCTGCACCTGCGACTCGCGGTCGACTACTCCTCGCGCTGGGCGATCGCCGCGGGGGGCATCCTGCCGGACGTGGATCTCCTGATCCGCACGGGCGGCGAGCAGCGGCTGTCGGACTTCCTGCTGTGGGAGTGCGCGTACGCGGAGCTGTACTTCACCGAGACGATGTGGCCCGACTTCGGCGCGACGCCGCTCGCCGCAGCGGTCGCCGAGTTTCACCGGCGGGAGCGCCGTTTCGGCGGGCTGCCGGAGGCGGCGGCCGGATGAGCGCCATTAGCGGCAAGACGCGGCTGGGCCTCGAGATCCTCGCCGCGGGCGCGGGCTTGGGGGTCGCGAGCGACGCGTTGTTGCGCGCCGTGCCCTGGGGGCTCAATGCCCTCCTGTGCACCACCGGGCTCGTGGCGGCCGCGGCTTGGCTGGCGCGTCGCCACCGTGTGGCGGTCAGCTCCGACGCCCCGTGGCTCGCGGCCGCGGCGCTCCTCATCGCCTCGAACTTCGTCGCCCGCGACTCACGGACGCTCCACACATTCGACACGATCGGCCTGGTGATCGTCCTCGCGGTCGCCTTCCCGAGCATCCAGGGGGTGGCCCTGCGCGGTCGGCAGGTGTGGCATTACCTGCGGGCCGGCCTCGAGGCGGCGGTGAGCGCGTGGATCGGCGTGTTCCCGCTGGTCAGCCGCGACGTGACCTGGAGCGAGTTGCCCGGGGGCCGGCTGCGGCAGGTACGCGCGGTCGCGCTGGGCGCCACGCTGGCGTTCCCGTTGCTCGTCGTCTTCGGTGGCTTGTTCAGCTCGGCGGACGCCGTGTTTCATGACGTCGTCGCCGACCTGTTCGCAATCGACTTCGGCGCCGTGCTGGGGCACATCGCGCTGTTCGGGATCTTCGCGGCCCTCACGGCGGGGTATCTGCGGGGCGCGCTGCTCCGCCCGGCTCCGTCACATGCGCTGACGGAGACCGACTCGAAGCTGTCGCTCGGCATCATTCCGGTCGCGACGGCGCTCGGCCTCGTCGATCTCCTGTTCCTCTTCTTCGTCGTCATCCAGCTGCGCTACTTGTTCGGAGGTGTGGAGCTGATCGCCGCCGCGACGGGCCTCACGTACGCGGAGTACGCGCGGCGGGGCTTTTTCGAGCTCGTGACCGCCAGCGGGCTGGTACTCCCCCTGCTCGCCGGCGCGGATTGGGTCGTGCGCACCGAGTCGCGCGAGCACCAGCGGACGTTCCGGCAGCTCGCGATCGTGCTGCTCCTGTTGCTCGCGGTGGTGATGGCGTCCGCGCTTGCGCGCATGCGCCTCTACGTCGGCGCGTTCGGACTGTCGGAAATCCGGGTCTACTCGACGGCCTTCATGCTCTATCTCGCAGGCGTGTTCGCCTGGTTCGCGTGGACCACCCTGCGCGGGCAGCGGCGGCGTTTCGCCTTCGGGGCGCTGGTCCAGGGATTCGCGGTGCTCGCTGGCCTGCACCTCGTCAATCCCGACGCGCTCATCGTCCGCACCAACCTTGCACGTCCTGCTGCCCAGCGCCCGTTCGACGGCTGGTACGCGGCATCCCTGAGCGCCGACGCCGTGCCGCTGTTGCTCGAGGCCCTTCCGCGACTCGACGGCCCGACGCGCTGTGCGGTCGCGGCCGGGCTGATCACTCAGCGCGGCAGGCTCGAACAGGACGATTGGCGCAACTGGAATTTCGCGCGCAGCCGCGCCCG
>WNGD01000132.1_pt1 | contig 66242 bp, 49 predicted proteins | sample 5400671 | NCBI WGS metagenome assembly WNGD01 (sample SAMN13153369, study PRJNA577476) | soil metagenome | isolation source: 40 cm soil or saprolite under grassland replicate 2 | place: USA:California | collected 2016-06-15
GTTTTGAGACAGCTCAACCTTGCCTGGTCGACACCTGATTTGAGATCCTCGATCAATTGAACCCAATGATGAGATCCTCGCGTGCGGTCTCGACTACCTCTTTGGTCACCACCGACACCGCTGGGTTCGCGACTAAAATATGCTCTACTTGCGTCATGAGACGCTCAATCAAGCGAATATTCCCTCTGGTGATGCGAAGAATCGCGGCAACTGCCTCATGATCCGTAAAATCATCTGATGATCAGCTCCATCCATTGTGTCATGTGATGTTCGGCTGCATCGAGATTGTTCCACTCGCGCAGCAGATCAGCCATGCCGATAAAGTAGGCAGGTCTACCGACCAGGACTTGGAGCCTTTCCTGCCTCGGTACTACCTGCACAGTCTCCTCATACGTAGTAGCAGCTTGATGGAGCCGCCCCTGGAGTACATACATCCGGGCCAGAATGTTGAAGCTACTCAGGGCCGCGAACACGTTTCCTGAATCTCTCGCAGGTCTCGCCACACCCGCAACCAGGTGCTCGGCCTCGGGTGTGACATCACCACTTATTAGATAGACACTGGCGGGCAAGTGCGACACTTTGTACTACATCACTATAGTAGTAGAGGACGTTCGCGCGGACCGTTGCTATTTGACCTCGGAGGATCCGCTTCTGGTCGGCAGGCACGTCCGACCGAATAGCTGCTTCAGCATCCTGAAGAAAGGTTTCTGCATCCTCCAGGTGATTGGTGAACAACAGCATCACGACATGGATAAGACAAAGTAATGGACGAGTACGCACCAGTGTATCAGGCAACATCTTTAGCCAGCCAAGAACCGTTTCAACCTGCTCCTTCTTGTCTATTGTTACCCAACACTCATTTCGCTAGGGATGAGTATATCTGTTGGGCAACAAAAGCACAAGAGGAAGATGCAGATGGTTCTACATTTAGCCAATGTTGACTAGCAACATGGCGTTTCGCCTCCGGTAATGCTAGGATTGTCGAAAATAAAACTATACAATCCCAGTGTGAGAAGAGGTGTCCCATGTACACGGCTGAGCGTCAAATAGCGCATCCATACCTGGACCAGGTAAAAGGCCCGCTGGTTGAGCAGTGGTATCTATTACACCACCGTATGGTGCGCGTGGTGACCAATCATCGCGCGTTAGCTAACGAAGTACAGCATTTTCTCTATTATGCGGAACTGTTAGCTGAATACACATATGAAAGGTCCGCAGCTCTTCCTATAGTCATCCCTGAGGACCTCCTGTGGCAGGCAGGGGAACGCTTATATCGGCCCGTTGCGCTTACTTGCTACCTCTTTCAAACGCGTCCTGGTGAGGAGTTTCCACCAGCGCCAGCACAGCCAAAACCAGAGGATGTTGAATGGATTGAGATTACAGGTGTAGATGGTCCTTTGCGGGCACGCTGGAAGGAGGGACTGCTGCGTTTCCGCGAATACCAGGCATACCCAGATGTCTCAAGCCGTATCAGTTCGGTACTCCACAAGACGGACCTGTATGCCACAATTTACATTCAGAATGTTGAGCAATGTGCTCCCTGGTTCGTGATGCGTTTTGTCTTCTATATGGTTATTGGCGCGATGCTGGGGTACGATGGCTATGAGATCGTCCATGCGGCTGCTATCGCCCAGGATGACGCGGGAATATTGGTTGTGGGATCGCCGGCTAGTGGAAAAAGTACATTGGTATTGTCGTGCCTGCAAACAGGTATGAATCATCTGGCGGATGATGTACTCTTCCTGGCGAGAGATGATGGTCTTGTGCATGCGTATGCCTTTCCAGAAGATATTGGGGTGCGCAAAGGCGCTGCCAGGTTCCTTGGGCAGTATGAGTTCATGCAGACCCTGGCTCAGGATCAACGACAGAAGCGGGCTGTTGACGTGCAGCATTACTTTCGCGGGCAGGTAATCGGTTCGTGTCCTGTGCGCCTGATGGTATTTCTTGATCCCAAGCATAGAAGTCAGGAGTTCCGGGCAGAATTGCTGCCACCTGCACAGGCTGTTAGCTGGCTGATGCAGGAATACATCTCGCATCAGCAGGCGAAAGACGGTGAAGCGGATTACATGTTTGATATTTTCGGCGACCTGGCGGCCCAGGCTCCATCATATTGTCTCTGGTTGTCACCTGATGTGAAGGTCAATGCGGAACAGGTTCGCACTTTGCTAGCGAGGCATATATAGGTGGCTTCTCACAGTCGACCGTAACTATTGTAGAGTTGCCAATAGACACCTTTTAAGGACAGCAACTCCTCATGCGTCCCTTGTTCTGCTACTCGCCCGGCATCGATGACCACGATGCGATCGGTGCTGCGGATGGTGCTCAGGCGATGAGCAATAATAAAGGTGGTGCGTCCCTCCGTCAGGCGTTTCAGCGCCTGCTGGATAAGCGCCTCCGACTCGTTATCGAGCGCAGAGGATGGCTCGTCCATAATCAAAATCTTGGGCTGATGAAGAAACATGCGTGCTATGGCAATACGCTGGCGCTGGCCTCCTGATAGACTCTGTCCGCGCTCGTGTAACGGGGTTTTGAAACCCAGCGGCTGCGATCGAATGAAGTCGAGAATGTTAGCGTTGCGTGCAGCCTCAACCATCTCCTCATAGGAGACTTTACGCAGCAGGCCGAACTTCAAATTGTCCTCGATAGTGCCGCTGAAAAGCGAGTCATCCTGCAAAATGGCGCCAAACTGGCTACGCAGACTTTCAATCATCAGATCACGTAGGTCAAATCCGTCAATCGACAGATGGCCGCTGTCGGGAGTATAGAAACGCATCAATAAATTTGCGATAGTAGTTTTCCCTGCTCCGCTGCGCCCAACCAGGGCAACCGTCGATCCCGGCTCGATTTCCAGGTTTATGTCATGCAACACTTCGATACCAGGGATGTATGAGAAATGAATATGCTCGAAGGTGATATGCCCCTTGACATCGACTATTTCGATGCCCTTTTCTGCCTCCGCCTCTTCGGGATAGTTCAACACTTCGAATAAGCGATCTATTGCTACTGCTGCTCCCTGTAGCTGCTGGTTGACCCCATTCAGGGTCGAGACGGGCGTTGAGAGCTGACGTAAGATGAGTACGAATGCAGCCAGCTGCCCGGCCGACATAGCATTCGTGAGTACCAGGTAGCCACCAAAGCTCAATACGATGATCACACCTACAGACTGTACGATGCCGATGAGTAGGTTGGCCTCTGATTGAAAAATAGTACGCTGGAAGGAAAATTGATTTGTCTGCATCACCAGCTTTTTGATCTTGCGCCCAAAACGGTGTTCAGCAGCAAGTGCCTTGACAGTTTTGAGACCAGTTAGCCCTTCATACATTGCACCATTCATGATCGCGTAACTCTCTAACACCTGGCGGCTAAGCCGGCGAACGCGTCGATTAAAGTAGAGGGTTACTCCGATATAAAAAGGAGCTACGAGGAGGACAACTAGAGTGAGTCGCCAATCTGTCAGGAAGAGAACTCCAATGTAGATGATAACCAGGACGCTATTAACAGTTGCGTCAATCAACACCTGAATGACCGTTTGCTGTGCTGAAGTTACTTCGTTGAGGCGGCTTAGCACCTGGCCGGTATTGGAAAGCCCCTGATAGAACGAGAGTGGTAGGCGCAGCATATGCCTGTAGAAGCGATAAGTGATATTGAGGTTGGCTGCCCTGCTGAGCGATCCTGTGACGTTGCGGTTGAAGAAGCTTAATAATTCATCTAGCAAAAATACTGCCAGCAGAAAGATCAGCGACCAGATAAACAGAGGGATATCGTGTTTGCGGAAAACCTCGTCGAGCATCGTGCGAAAAATGAACGGCAATGGGAGGGCAGTCAAACCGATTCCAACAGTTAGCACAAATGCCAGGCCAATTTGCCATTTGAAAGGAAGCACAAACTGGCTGAATTGGCGCACATCCCGCCAGCTTAGCCGTTTTTCTTTCGCCCTCTGATGCCTTTCTAGCCTTCGCGCATAGTGGGTATTGGTGTAGATAGGCTGATTTACTTGTATCCTGCTGGTTGCTTTGGCGTCTACTGGCTTTTCCTGCACAGGTGCCTGATTTTCGAGGCTGCCTACCAGTCGAACCGGTCGTGGTAGATGCACAGATGTATTGGAGGAGCTTCTTTCAGTCATTGAGTTCGCCTGTAAAAAGTGAGCGTACAATTTGTGGGCCATCATTTGCGCGAAGCGCAATCGCGATCTGGTAACCTGGAGCCTGTTCCGCGAGCTGGCTCAGAAACAAAAAAGTCTTCGCCTGAGCTTGCGGATTGCTGTTGACTGTGCTCATGCACTCATCAACTAGCCGCTGTAGCGTACTCGCTTTACTCATGCGAGTAACAACGCTCTGGGTTTCATTTGTGAGCGAAGGAAAGAGCAAGAGACGTACCGGCGTATGCATGCGGCTGGTTCCGCTGAATACCTCTTCTATGGAACAATATCGCTTATCGCGTATATCAACCGGGTAGGAGCGCAGAAAGTCCAATGAATCCCACAGATGTAACGAGCTGGAGCGAACTGAGATCTCATGCGTGATTGCATAGGCGCTGATTATACCTTCTACCGCAGTTTTGCGTAGCATCATAAGGTCATCTCCTAGAAAACCGCACCCTATATTGGCGCAGCCCAGGCTAAGTGTGGTTTTGCCACTGCCCGATGCGCCAATAATCAGCGCTCCTTGCTCATTATCCCAGGGAGCCGTGATGGCAGCCGCGTGGCAGGGTTCGAAGCCAAATCGACTCATGAACTGACCCAAAGCCAGCAGAAAAACATAGCGGCGCAGAAACGTTGCCTGGTACTGGCCAGGCAATTCAAGTTGGGTCAGTACGACGTTTTGAGATCGGCTGATTGCCGTGAGAACTGTTCCATTGACCGGTGGCAGCGCCTCATAGCTTTGATACTCAGTCCTGGAAGTGCGGTCCACATAGTATTTCAGCCTGGTGTCAGTCAAAAGGCGTACTGTTGCAGTACGTTTGCGGGAAGCGGGCAGCTGGACTGGAAAGTGCGCGACGCTTTCATAACACAACACGATGTATTTGAACTCTCCAAGTTGCTTTTCCGGCTCAGGAAAAATGCCCAACATCTCATCTAAAATAGCCAGCATCGCGGGATGATCCGTCTGGCATGTTACACGAACATCATGAAAGAAGTAATCCCTTTCCAGTGCAGGCTCTGGAAGATTATGAACTGTCGCCTCAAATGTATCCGCTAAGGTCTCGTTGAGCATAGTTTAATGGGTGGTGCGCGATGGTGAGATGATCTCGATGAGTAGATTGTTGCAACGCAATTCGATCAGAAGCTGTTCTATGTCGTGAAGCGCCCTCTCGTATTCTACTTCATACAACTCACAGACAGCCTTAGCGATATCGGCGGTTGTATGTTCACCATCCAGCATCTTCCAAATCAAGGTGCCAACATTATTCAGATTATATGAACATCCTTCTTTAGGATCGAGCAGGATAGCTTCCCCATCGAGTTCTCGCCATAAAACAGTTGTATTGCGTAGCAGCATGCATGTCTCCTAATCTACAGGAAGTGGTTCACAAACTGACAGTGCTTTACTGGAACGAATACGCCAGTAACAGATTTGTACCGCTAAACGTGAACACCTACGTGAAAGCACTCGCAGCGAACTAAATCGCTTGCTATTATGTATCCGATATAACCGATAACGTAGATTTGCGGTAACTTTCCCCCACCTTTTGGCTATTGGATGTTGCAAATCAATCTGATGGGTACTGTGACATACTGCGACGGCTCGACCCACAACGGCAGGAGTTTCAACCCAGCTCGCGCGTAGATCAACCTCGCCCATTTCCAAAAACCGGGCATTCGTACCAATAGATTCACGTTGCACAATGCGATGAATGATAAGCCCCTTGGGCGTCTCGAAAGCTGCAATCTCGCCTACACGAACTGCGTTTGCCATGGTTGGTTCAATACGTACTACGTCCCCGATATGCAAAGTTGGATTCATACTGCCACTTACGACACGAAACCAGAGTGCTTCACCTTGACGGAGCGCCTGTATATAGAGGGAGCTGATAACCGAAGCACGCGCCGTATCGTCTTGAGGCTGTGACATTTTTTTCTCCTCTAAAATACAGAAGTAGAGTAATGTTTGCGTGAGATGCCGGGATTATAGCATAAACAGGCTATCGGCACAAAAAGGTGAGAAAAAGAGGCAAACAGGTAACGCCAAAAACAAAGAACACATAGCCCATCGATTCTACACATTGATAGAATCGATGGGCTATGTGTTCTTGTTGAAACCTGAGCAGGTGGATGGATATCCTTATCCACCATATCAAGATGGCGGGCTACAAGGGATTAGCCGCCAGTGTGTCCGCCGGTTCCCGAAGTTGAGCAACTCACTCCTTTGCTTGGGCTAACGCGGCAAGCAGATGACGCAAGGGCCGAAGGTAGGTCGCGCAGTCGCCGAACTTCGAGCTTTGGCGATTGGTATTTCGCCCGAGTCTTCTCAGTTTTCACTAGCTTACACCTCCTACTAACTCAAATTAACTCTAACCAGCTATGCCCCTGTGTGGACAATGAAAACCTTCAATGTCTTAACAAGGATAGCGAGATCGAACATGAGCGTACGTGTATCAATATAACGCATATCAAGCTGAACGCGCTCATCATAGGAGATGTGCTGCCGTCCGCTGATCTGCCACAAACCAGTAATACCGGGTTTAACAGAGAGACGCTTTTGTGCATACTCGCCATAACGCGGCAATTCGCTCGGATGAATAATCCTCGGCCCCACAAGCGACATTTGCCCAACCAGCACATTAAATAGCTGCGGTAATTCGTCCAGGCTCGTCTTGCGAAGAACCCTGCCTACACGGGTAACACGTGGATCACGCAGCAGCTTCATGTTTTGCTGGTATTTTCGCATCAATTCAGGATTTTTTACCAGGTACGCATCTGCATCGGGTATCATCGTTCGAAATTTTAGGGCGAAGAAGCGCCGGCCATGTAGTCCCACAATTTCGCGGAAGTGAAGTATCGGACCGCCCCCATCGAGCTTGATGCAGAGAGCAATGGCTAAAAATACCGGTGATAATATCATTATACCGATTAGCGATAAAACGATATCGAGAAGCCGTTTTGCAATGCTATAGAAACGCGAAGCATTTCGCGCGGGAAAGATGCTTAGATTGCCGTCTGTAAGTGGTTCGGTGTTAATGACACCAGTAGTAATACCAATTGTTGATGCAGAAGTTGACCTTTCTTCCTGTCGCTTTGGTATAGTTACTGTTATCTGTTCCATACAGGTTTCTCTCCTTAAGTCTATTTCCCTCATTGACGGCTAAAGTGTAACAGAGACAATGATGGTTGTCGGTAGCGAACAAGTTAAGATATGATTATAAATATTTCAATCCGGTTAAGGTTTCTCTTTCTTTATTTGTCCCACTCAAAGTCGCGCCCAAGCAATTTGTACAGCCGGGCATTATGCGGCTCGAAATACTCGATCAAGCGTTTTCTCGTGGCAGGATTCATCTTAGGGGGTTTTGTCGTGTTATACTTCTTAAACACCTCCTTGTGCTGCCTGGAATCGACGTTTGCCAGGTCGAGGAATGCCAGTGTTTGTTTGAAGGTGGCTGATGTATCTGCATAGAAATCTTCGCTCTTGAGGATCAATAGTTGTTCCTTGGGAAACAGGCCCAACCAGGTCTGGAGTTGATCTGCATACAACCCCCTGGCAAGGTAGGAATAATGGCGGTAGTTGTAGCTCGCGTAATATTCATCGGCAAGCATTTTCTCTAGCTCACCCCCGAGCCTTTCTTCCTCGTGTTCTATAGCCTCCTCGAACGAGGAGAACTTTTCGTGTCCTCCGGCGACTTCGTGGTAGAAATGCGAGTACGCTCTGTCTATAGGATTTCTCAGCATGACAATCAGTTTCACCAGGGGTAATGATTTGGCCATTCTTCTGGCTGCAAAAGGATGAAACAGGTAATAGGGGCTGGCTTCACCGGTTATGAACGCTTGCTTCTGAATCTGTTGAAAATAGTACTTTTGGATCGACGACGGGAAATGGGCCCGGTACCAGGCCAACCCTTGCTTGTAATGCGGCGTATCGAAGAAATGCACCTCTTTAATAGATGCCGTCCCAACACATGGATGCCCTGCCAGGTAATTGTAGAGAGAGGTTGTGCCTCCCCTTTGGGTTCCAATGATAACGAAGTCCGGCAGCAGGCGTATTGGGTTCGTGGTTGCCCGGTAGAGCTTCTCTATGATTGGTGTGGGTGTATCGGTCGATTCTGGCATAGCCTAGTCTCACTTATCCCATCCAAAGTCTCGTCCCAGCAATTCGTACAGCCGGGCATTATAAGGTTTGAAGTACTCAACCAGGCGTTGTTTTGTCGCAGGGTCCATTTTGGTATATGTCGCTTTATTGTACTGCTTGTACTCTTCCTTCTGCTCTTTGAGTGTCACGTTCGGAACATTCAAGAACTCAAAAGTTTCTTTGAGAGTTGCTGAGGGATTGCGATAGAGATCTTCACTCTTCAGGATCAATATCTGCTCTTTAGGGAAAAATTTCATCCACATGGGAATCTGATCGATATACCTGCCCCTGGTCAGGTAGCTGTAATGGCGATGGTTGAAACTCACGAAATGCTTATTTTCCAGGAGTTTCTTCTCCTCGCTTGCAAGTCTCTCTTCCTCGCGATCTATAGCTTCTTCAAATGAGAGCGGTTCAACTCCTGGCTGTCTTACCTGATGCTGGTATTGGGAATATGCTCTATCAATAGGGTTTCTCAAGACCATGATCAGTTTCACTTTGGGCAAAGCTCTTGCAACTCTGGCGGGAGCAAGTGGATGGGGCATGTAATAAGGGCTTGCCTCTCCTGTTAAGAATGCCCGCTTCTGCAAATATTTGACATAATATTTTTGTAGAGTAGTTGGAAAGTGAGATCGGTACCACAAAATTCCTTTGTTATAATAGATGTCGAAAAAATGTGGCTCTTTGATATAGATGGGGGCAATGCTCGGGTGTTCCAGCAGATAGTTATAGAGGGAGGTTGTGCCTCCTTTCTGTGTTCCAATAATCATGAAGTCCGGCATGAGCCGCATCCAACTTGTTGTTAATCTGTATGCTCTTTTCAAAGCAGATCTATCGGTTGATGTCATGATTTAATTTCTCCCGTTAGTTATCCCATCCTAAATCACGTCCCAGCAACTCATACAGGCGGGCATTATAGAGTTTGAAGTACTCAACCAGGTCCTTCCTCAGTTCTGGGTCCATCTTTGGTGGTTTCTCCTTGTTCCTGTATCCCCTGGGTGTTGGTTCGCGGTATTGCTTGAACTCATTTTTTTCGTCCAGCATGGTACCTGGCACCTCCAGAAACTCTAGCGTCTGCCTTACGATTGTTACTGGATCGCGATAAAGGTCTTCGCTTTTCAAAATGAGAAACTGTTCTTTTGGAAAATAGCTCATCCACTGTTGGAGTTGTTCAACATAAATTCCTCGCGAGAGATAGGCGTAATGGCGGTGATTATAGCTTATGTAGTGTTCGTTTGCTAACAATTTCTCTCGTTCTCCTGCTAGCCTTTCCGCCTCTCCTTTGATAGCCTTTTCGAAAGATAGTTTTTCACGCCCCTCGCTTGTTGCAAGCCAATGGTGCGAATAGGCTCGATCAACGGGATTTCTGAGTAGCACAATCAACTTTACTTCCGGTAAGGCTTCAAAGATCCTTTTTGGAATATGAGGGTGAAAGAGGTAGTATGGACTTGATTCTCCTGTAACGAAAGGCCGCTTGCGTATGCGCTCATAGGCATATTTTTGTAGAGCAGTTGGAAATTGTGCGCGATACCAGCTTAGTCCTTGAAAGTAATGATCGTCGAAAAAATGGACTTCTTTATGAAGAGCAGAAAAAATACCCGCATATTCTGTCAGATAGAAATAGAGGGAAGTTGTTCCGCCGCGCTGGGTGCCGATAATTATATAGTCAGGCAGAAGCCTTAACTGATTGGTCATCTGCCTGTAAAGAGATCTCAAAGCCCAGTAGCCAGGCTTAAAACTGTCTATGACGTTCATATATATATCCAAATACCTGAGTACTCTAGTCAATTCTTGATGTGACTATGCATGATTGCCACCATAGCATAGCCTATTAGGTGGGCTTTGGTGAATACAGATATGGTAATGAATTGGTTGTTAAAAAGGGCTTAGAGTAAAGAAATGATAACCGACCCTGTAAATCGAATAGGTATTTTGAACTAATGGGTGGCACAAGTTACCTGGGCTATCATGTGCCGTTTTTGCCTTAAGGAAGAATTCCTATTGATGTTCATTATTGTTACACAGTGTATCATCTGTCGTTTGTTCAGATAGAAAACATGTTATGGGCCTGCCCTCTCTAACTAATCTTGGGAGGCCGACGAATGCACTGCGAGAAACTAGTAGTTGTAAACAGGGGTGTGGCTACAGCGAGTTTCTCATTGATATCCAGAGCGATAGACCACCAATAACAGACCAGGACAGCAATTGCTCCATGCTGGTTTGTTCCAGGTTACGTTCAGATGTTTAAAATTGTTGAGATTTGTAATGACAAGAAGACCGGATGAGCAAACGTATTTAAGCCTATGGTGATGGAGACTAGATCAGTAACAGTATTTCGAGGTTTAAGTGATGAAGATGTATTTCATGCAAATGATGCGAATGTATAGACCCAAGGGATACCAGCAACACTATTTAGGTGTGCCATCTATCGGTATTTTCGTTTGCCTTGGTAGCTTGATGCTACTCCTGAGCACATGTGGCTTGTTTCCTACGGTATCCCAAACGGGGGGGTCGAGCACACCGACCTTGACGTCCATTACTCCTACGCAGGCTGTGTCCCCAACACCAACACCAATACCTGTACCGATTACCCTGCAAATCGTTGGTTCGTGTCCATCTAGCCTTGCGAACAAATGGGATTCGGTAGTTGGAACCAGGCCTGGTGTCAACAAGGTACAGAAAGTCATGTGCGGGAGCCTGGAAGGATCTGGCTCTTTGACTGCGTTAGTAATTGCACGCTATTACACGCCTGACGCTAAAATGGATTTCTATGTCTATGATAATTTGACCGGGACTCCTGCGCGCCGATTCGCCGTACAGGGTTTGGTTCAAGGTGATGCCCATATCAGCCAGGTCAATACCATTGTCACTTCGCAGCTCGATTCAAAAGACCCTATTCCGCCCAACGTTTTTAAGGAGTATCAATGGAACGCGGCAACAGCGAGCTTTGTCCCGGTTATGTTTCCCGCGATATATCCCGATGTTACCCGTTACCAGGCCGAACAAGCCCAGTCCCTGGCTTCCGCTACTATTGCACAGGGGAAGTCTGCCTGGCAAACCTCGGCCAATACGGTGGTGAACAAGCTAGCGTCAGATATCTTTCATTGGTCGTTGACGAAGACGCAGACTGTTATCTTTAACGCACCCACAGGTACCTACATTGTGCAGGAAACGAACCTGGGGCCAGGTGGAGGTGGTTTTACGGCTACCCTTTTCCGCCTGAATAATGTCGTAACCAACATCTTTGAAATCTCACAAATTACTCCGCTCGACACGAACACGCGCATCAGCAGCCCTGCTAAGGGGGTACAACTTACCAGTCCGATTAGTGTGAGCGGCACTTCTCAGGCATCTGGCAGTATTCTTGGAGAGGTGATGCTCTTTGATGATACCTACACTATTGTAGGTGATTCTGGCGCTATTCACAGTCCTGCTTCGAGCGGCTATGTCAACTTCTCCCAATCAGTGAAATATCAACTGGATGCACCGGGACTTCAGGAAGGTGTCATCGCGTTCGCAGCTACTAATCAGAATAACACTGCACTCAGCAATCAGGTAGCCATGGTGAAGGTGTTCTTCTCAGCTTGAGAGACGAGCGCAAGTTGGTTAAGAAATCTTAACTGATGGCTATCAATCATTACCAGATTGTAACGTAAGTTTCTGCAGTTAAGCATAGGTGCTATGGTACACTGCAAGCCGGGTGATAGAGATGCGAAAGAATGCAGTGACCAATCAACAATTGCTTACTGAATGCAAATACTTGTAGTGCGTGTTAGGGCGCGTGCTAAGACTAAAGTTCGTACAGATTTGGAGGAAAGCCCTTTGAAACGATATTTTCCAAGTATGAAACGATACAGTTGGATTATTGTAGTCTGTATTGTGTTGTGTGCTGCGGCTGGAGCATATGTGGCTAAATCGCAGCCGACTGCATACCAGGTGACTGCATCATTACTTATCCAATCTGGTGCTCCTGGCACCACGTATCCTGGTGCAACAGCCATAGCAACAGATAGTATTGCTCAAGCGGCAGACGATGCCGCTGAGATTCCGACGCGTTCGGTGATGGAGTTTGTATACCAGTATGATCCAAAAATCCACGCGCATCACTACTCGGCGGATGACCTGCTCCTGGACATCACCGTTCTCGCTCCTTCCACTACTACTTCAGCCATCGTAATCACTGCGACAGCTACAAAGCCGGCTGATGCGGTCATGCTTGCTACAGATGCGGCTAAAGGCTATCAAGCGTACAAGGACAAGCAGGCCCAGGATCAACTGGATGCGTTGCGCGGCTCCTATATAAATCAATTGAAGGCACTACAGGTGCAAAAGACCAATTGGGAAAACCAAATCAATCGTCTTCCAAGCACCACTCTGCCTCAATATACGGTCTACAATAATAACCTGACAGATGTAACGCATAACATCGATGCTGTGCAAACACAGCTCCTGGGCCTGCCGCAGACAATTAAAAGTGACGTCTTCATTACGCAATTGCCCAAGATAACGGATGTATCGGCTACTTCTAAAGCTGCCCTTGTTATAGCTGTGACTGCTGGCCTGGGGTTGGTGCTGGGTATCCTGATCATGTTCCTGGTGATCTTCCTGGATAATCGTCTCTATGGTGAAGACAGGATAAAAGAGAAGCTTGGCTTTGCCTACCTTGGCGGTCTCTCGACCAATGCTCAACTTAAGAATTCTCTTAAGAATTCTCCCATGCAGACCACCGGTGCTACTACGCAGGATGTGGCAGACATTTGCGCGAACCTGCGCCTGGCGGAAGTTCTTCCCGGACAGTGGAGGGCTCCACAGGGGGCTGTCTTACTGGTTACCAGTAGCCGCACGGCTGAGGGTAAAACCACGGTTGTTTCTGCTCTGGCTGCAACGGTAGCGCGTGGAGGCAGTACGGTAGTCGTCGTCGAAGGGAACTTGCGCCACCCAACAACTCACCTTGCCTTTGGCATCAGTCCTGCAGGTGTTGGGTTAAGCGGCTTGCTGCGGGGAAATGGCACAGAAAGTGTTGATAATGCTGTTCAACGAAGCAAAGTTCCTGGTGTTTGGTTGCTGGCAGGGGGCACTGCGATGGATGATCCAACGTACATGTTGAGTCAAAAATTACCTGATATCCTCACCCAGTTGCGTCAGAAGACCGACCTGGTCATTATTGATGGTCCACCGTTACTAAGTGGTGCGGATGCGGCCATGCTGGCAACCATGGTTGATGGTGTTGCAATCGTAATCGATTCCAGGTATGACAAAATGCCGCTCCTCCTGCGAACGAAAGAGATACTGTCCTCCCTGGAGCATACGCCTGTTGGCGTGATCTTGAACCGCCTGCCTCGCCGTAAAAAGAACCGTTACTTTGTAGCCGCTTATCCTGGCCATACTCCTGCTGAAAAGTGGGCGCCAGTTCAAACACATCAAGGCAACGCTTATGGCAATGGGCAGAAGCCGGATCTTGCTGCTTCAATAATGGCTGTTCCGCCTTCACCACCTGTTGTTCAGCAAGCCCAGCCAGTGGTGCGGATGCCATCACCTCCTCCAACTGGAGCGCCTTCGATAGCCAATCAGTTGGCACCCTCGTCCTGGGTACCGATGCAGGACTCAAGGGATAGCACGCCGGTGCAGCAGAATCCGTCGTTGTCCCGTCCTGTACAGCGACGCATGGATATGACGCCAGCACCGCCAATATACACTGGAAGAGATGAGTGAGTAGTCGACTATGCAGATTACGGATAACTTTGCTAGCAGTGCGTACCCCCCTGTGCAGGGGGGAAACGCACAAGATATAGCCAGGCAGCTCAGTCGCCAGCAGACCTCTCATCGCCGGACTCTGCGTGCGCGTGCAGTGCGATTCTGGTGGTATCGTATCCTGCTGGTTGTACTTGCGGTTGTTGTGGCTGTAATACTGGGCGAAGTCTCAACGTTGTTACCATCGTCGATCTATGCTCTGGCATTCTTCGGTGCGTTTTTGGCCTTACCAATCGTGATCTGGGCTGTCCGGCGCGTGGAATTCGGGATGCTCTTGTTTGTCATCGGATCGACGGCCTTTTTTGGGAAGCTGTTTACCATAAAGGCTCTGGTGGTATACCCGATGATTCCCTTGTTGTTGTTGCTTTTCTGTGCGCTTCTTGTCCAGGTAACATTTCATGTACGCGCGCCCATACTGCCATCTTTCTGGGTCATCTGGCCGCAGATCGGGCTGATCGTTCTGGCATTTGCTTCTACAATTATGGTACAGCTTACCTGGACTCATAGTGTGCCACATAAAATCAATGGTAACCCGATCATTTATGATGAAATCCTAGGTATCGGCCTGTTTTTCTTCCCACTGATGACCTTTCTCGTAACCACGGCAGTTGTGACCGGGAGGGAACGGTTGATCCAGACCATTCAGAATATATTGATAGTGGTTGCTATCCTCGCAGCTATCATAGTTATCATCGACTTCAAGCGAATCGGTGGTGATATTTACTCATTCCGTTTCTCTGAGCCTCACATTGCCTGGATGAGTTTGCGTGCCCTGGCACAGATTCTTGCGCTTGGCTCTATGCTAGCTTATGCACGCATTTTCTATGCTTCCGGATGGCGCGGCCCAGTTCGCATTCCAGAACTTTCCTTTTTGCATGGCTCTATTCGTATTCGAGAACGGGTATTCTTCTCGAAAGTTAATTTGAGTTATGGTCGGGTGCGTGTGATCTTTGCTGTAATTGCTCTGATGTGCCTGGGTGGCGTCGTAATTACATTGCAAAATAGCTGGTGGGTGGAAGTGGGCCTTGCTCTAACAGTGATGACCGTCGTGTACTCGCGGAGGCTGACAGCTTTTTTCGTAGTTCTACTCATACCATTTTTGCCAGTGGTCAAGGGTGTGATAAACACATTGCAGTCTGTCAAGACAGTTGATTACACTCGTATTTACGTCTGGCAAGATGCTCTGCGTGTCTGGAGTAAGCAACCTGTGCTTGGAGTGGGTCCTGGTGATTTCTGGGCCTACGACCAGGTATTTACAAACTTGCCGAGAGCCTTGCGTAACTTCAATGCCACTGGCCTTGGCGTTGCGCATAATGGATATCTCCAGGTTTTAGCTGAACTTGGACCGCTTGGATTGTTCTTCTGGATAGCTTTTCCCATCATCGTATTTATCGTGGCTATACAGCTTTATAGGCGAACCGATGCCACGATGCCGAGGAAACGTCGCAAGGGTAATGTATTAAACATGATCGATCTGGGCCTGTTCGCTGATGAAGATGCCGGGAAGAGAAACGACTGTATGTTAGCATTAGTCTGCATGGGTCTAATATTGGGATCGGCTGCAGGTGATTTCACATCGGGCGGCTTCTTCTTATCTCCACGTCAGATCAGTGCTTTGAATGATGTGCCGCAACTTGTTTCGAGTTGGGTAATCTGGGCCTTAGTGATGTATAAGGACCAGTTATGGAGAAAGGCTCGTAGGGCCACGAAATTAAAAGGTCAAAGCTTGTAAATTGAGATATTACTGAAATCGAGTAGAGTAGGAGAAATAAAACCATGAGTAATACTAGTTCTGGAACCCAAAAGGCCATCATATTCTGGTTGAGCGGTGCCGAGCTCGCACCTATTCGCACCTTGCCAGAAGTGGAGACGCTTCTGAAACAAGGAGCAATGGTTGAACTTGAAGCATCACCGATTGTCGAACCGCTGTCTCAAAACTACCAGACGTTAAGTGGGCGGTTGCCTGAGCATTTTGGCTTTTTTGACTCGCTCATGCCTCGAAATTATGCCATTGTAGAGCAAGCCAGTGGGCGCGGTGAAACTCCGAAGCTCTTGCCAGATCTATTGCGAACAGTAGGCTGGACCGTAAAGTATGAGGAAGCGCAATTATCAAACCTGGTTGCTCAAGTACAGGCCTGGACAGAATCCACACTGACTTCACCGTCATGTTTGCTAGTCAAGTGTAAGGTTCAACGTCACTTTGAAGGTGTTGACCTATCGGCTATTGCTCAGGCACTAAGGCTTGCGCAAGCAAGCGTAGAGCGTGCTGGTCTACTTGCGGTGCTCTCAGATACAAGGCCTGCTACAGTAGAGCGCTTCGTCAACGTGAACAACTTCCTTGCTGAGATGGGCGTGATTGAGTTGGACGAGCAAAGTGGCGAGGTTAACTGGCGGAACTCTCTTGCCTACTACGCTGGGCATGGTCAACTCTGGGTGAACCTGCTTGGCCGCGACTCGCAGGGAGCAGTACATCCGCAGGATGAATACGAAGAAGTCCGCGAAACCCTTGTGAAGACACTACCGACCAAATTGCGCGATAGCAAGACAGGTACGCCTGTTATCGAGCGGGTGTATCGCAAGGAAGAAGTGTATTCGGGTGAGTATCTCTTCTGCGCACCCGATCTCGTTGTTGTATTTAGGCCAGGGTTTGTACCCTCACCAAATAGCACCCGCATGGAGTTTGATGACGCGACTTTTACTACACCCATTACAGGAGCAACCGTCAAAGCAGGTGGACATCCATCAACATTCAGAGGCTTTCTACTGATCTCTGGACCGTCGATTCAGGCAGGTGTAACTGTGCCTGAGCAAGCGCCACTTTCGGCTACGACCCCGACGTTATTGCATGCTCTTGGCGTGGAGTATGTGGATGTCGACAGTCCTGCGGTGAGTGCGCTTTTCTCACCTTCCTACCTAGAAAGCCATCCAATTCGCTCTGGTTCGCGCAATCAGGAGCTTTCAGAGGAAGATGAGGAGCTTATTATCAGTCACCTACGTGACCTGGGGTACGTCTAGTTCAACTGAGATAGCTCAATCAATATGGGGGAAGGAGGGTAAAGCATTTTACTCTCCACTTTGGGGGTAGTATTTTTGCATGAATAATGATCCTGAACAAGTGCAATGGAAGATGCCATTGCGCCTGCCACAAAGGATGAAATTCTTACCCGTTACTGAAACCGTAGAAATGCAATCAACGGAAGAGGTACCTTCGCCCAAAACTCTCAACCATAATGGGCACCTAAGATCAGTTGGCTGGCAAGGACCACAGGTAGATCCACAGCATCAAGCGGTGAATGGGGCAAACATACACCAGGTAAAGCAAGAGCAGACCTTTCCCCTACCCGGCTTACCTGTGCCGCAACAGAAGGAAGAGCGGACTTTTCCACCGCCTAGTATACATGAGCGGCCGCAAAAGGTGAATCCCGCATCTCTTAATGGAATCTGGAAACCTGGAACTTTTGGCTTTGACGCCCCTACTAGTAATCATGAGCTACCTGCACAGCAGAAGCTTGAAACGCTTCCCATGATGGTGCTGACTGGTATTTCCAAAGCACAAGGACAGCCCAGGCCCGTTATGCAATCGGAGATTTCCGGTGCAGCAGGTGCAGCAGGTCTCGTAGGATTAGGCAATATTCTTGGAACTGCATTTAAGTATATTGGTACGTTTCTGATACAGTATGGCTTTGGCGCGGGTATCTATGGACTTTACACTCTGGGTACTTCCTTGGTGAATTTGATTTCCTCCATCTTCAACCTTGGTCTGGATGATGCAATGGTGCGCTACGTGGCTATTTACCAAGCAAAGAAGAGATCAAGTTCCCTACAAGGATTAATTATTTTTTGTACAGCTCTGGCTGGATTCGCTGGCTTGGTTGGCGCTCTATTGTTGATTTTCTACACGCCGACCCTGGTTTCTCTCAATGCATCCCTGCACGGTAAATCATCGGGTAGTAAAAATTCATTGGCCGAAGTCGCACCAGTGCTACAGATGATGGCACCGCTCATTCCACTTTTTTGTATGCAGGTAGTATGGGCAGGTGGATTACGCGGCTTCAAAGCATTCAAGTGGCGTGTGCTGACGGCGAACATTTTGCAGCCCATCCTGCAGATTTTACTTCTATTAGGCCTGGTTTTTTCCTTTCGCCAGCTAGGCATTTATGGCGTCGCTATCGCCCTACTTGTGAGCACGGCGTTTAGTGTAGTGCTCAACCTGTTCTTCCTTATTCGCCAGGTTACACCTGTTGCAACAGCGGAAGCAAAGCAGTATGAAGTGCGTGAGTGGCTCGGCTTTGCCTCGCTGAACTTTTTGACGACGATTATTGAAACCGTCCTGGATTCTATTGATACAATACTGCTGGCTACCTTCGGCATAGCAATAGTACAGATCGGACAATATGGGGCTGCAATTAGATACAGTGTATTTATTTCATTACCGCTGGTTTCTCTGAATAACATATTCGCACCAACCATTGCAGAGCTGCATAGCAAGGGTGAGCGTAAAAAACTGGAAGCTATGTTTAAGGTAGTCACAAAATGGACAATTACCTTTAGCCTCCCTATTTTCCTGACGGTGACGCTGTTCTCTCCGTACTTGCTGGGTATATCTGGACCAGATTTTATACCTGCCTGGCCCTTGTTGATCGCATTTGCGCTTGGAAGCATCATCAATACGGGAACAGGCGCGGTAGGATATATGCTCTTAATGACTGGCTATAATAAACTCTCGTTCATGAACTCACTTGTCGCAGTCGGGGTCAACATCGGCTTGGGTATCGTGTTAACACCTCGTTATGGGGCAATGGGCACTGCTATCAGTACCGGTCTCGCTATCTGTGTGTTGAATCTGATGCGACTGCTCCAGGTACGTCTATTGCTCAAAATGCAACCCTATCGTTGGGATACGCTAAAATCTGTCTGCGCAGGTTTAATCAGTAGCCTGGTTATCGGTAGTTCGCTTTACCTGCTGTCTAAGTCTAACTTCAGATTATCAACTACGCTAGGACATGCTGTTCTCTCTGCGCAACTCTTATTGATACCGATTCTGTTGGTAATCTATATCGAACTGCTGCTCCTGTTTAAGGGCAGCTCAGAAGATGAAATAGTAATGAAAGCGCTGCGCAAAAAGTTCTTGCGTGGCAAAAAGAAAAAGAAATAAGCAAGAGGAGATGTATATTGTGCGTACAGTCATTTTTGGCGTCGATGGACTGACGTTTCGTGTTTTACATCCGCTCATCAAGCGCGGTGAACTCCCCAACTTCCAGAAAATAGCCCAGGAGGGGTGTGAGGCGATCCTCGAATCGAAGTATCCTCCACTCACTCCACCTGCATGGACTTCGCTCTCAACAGGTTTAAAACCTGCTAGACATGGGGTGTATGATTTCTGGATGTACGATGAACAACAGGAGCGTGGTGCTGCGCGCAAGTCACGTGTCCTTACGCGGCGTAGGGGCGGCAAAGCGATCTGGAACATCCTGAGCGAATATGGCAAGCAGGTACTTGTCTTGAATGTTCCAGCAACCTACCCTGTGGAGGCAGTCAACGGTTTCATGGTCAGTGGGTATATGACGCCAAGCGCAGACGTGGATTTTACCTACCCATCGGCTTTTAAGGAAGAACTGTTCCGCATTGTACCGGACTATACCATCGATCTTGGAAGTATATACGAGCGCCTGAAGGTGAGCGGAAAGGTGGGACCACTGGTTGATGCGATATGCCATATGACCGAAGATCGCATCAAGCTCATTATGCACCTGCTAAAAGAGAAGCCCTGGGACTTCTGCTACCTGGCCTTCATCGGCGCTGACCGTTTGCAGCACCCACTCTGGGAAGAAGTCATAGCTCTTGATACGCGTACTAATCGGTATTTCCAGATGCTCGATGCAGCTCTTGGGCAAATTTTAGAACTGCTAGATCCGGAAGATACCCTCTTTGTTGTTTCCGATCATGGCTTTGGTGGGCATAATAGTTATTTTGATATCAATGAATATCTCTATCAAAAGGGTCTGCTTGCGATGGGGCCCAATTTTGAGACTAATCGCCGCAAGTCCAACCGCGCTGCTCAATTTCGACGCCTTGTAACGCAGGTAGGTCTGCGTTCAGCGGCACGAAAGCTGAAGCGATCGCTCAAAACTGTAGGCATATGGGGAACCGAAAAGTTTGCGCAGGGTGGCCTGAACCGGCCAGCTCTTGAGGAGATCGACTGGGAGAAGACCCTCGCCTTTGTGCCTTCCTTCTCAGGCTTCCCATCAGGTTATGCGGATATTTTCTTAAGTCCTGATATGACGGATGAACAAATAGCCGATCTGCGTGAGGATCTCATGCGCCAGAAGAATCCAAAAAACGGTAAACCTTTGATTGATGCTCTCTATACAAATGAAGTCTATGGGACAGGACCTTACACTCTGCACGAGCCACACCTTTTGCTGCTGCCTAACGAAGGTGTGACGTTCCGTGTTGAATTGGGCAATGAGCGAATATGGGAAGACCTGGGCAAATCATTCGGCTCGCACTACAAGGATGGGGTGTTGTATGCCTATGGTGGTCCATTCAAGCATGGCTTCAAGGCACCTAATGTGGAGATATACGATCTTGTCCCGACGTTGCTGCAAAGTATGGGACTGCCGTTACCGCATGCGTTTGATGGGCGTGTCCTTGACGAACTGTTTGTGGAGAAAAAGCAGGCAGAATCAACACCAACTGTGGCAGAGGGTGGTACTGAAAGCAGGTTGACGAGGCGCAAACTCCAGAAGTTGCAGGAAGTGTAAGGAAAGGGACCTGACCTGGTCCCTGATGCTAGAAGGAGTGAAATTATGCGTACAGTCATCTTTGGTGTGGACGGCTTGACGTTTCGCATCATAAAACCACTGATCGAGCGAGGTGAACTGCCTAATTTTCGGAAAGTAGCGCAGCAAGGCTGTGAAGCGGTACTCGAGTCAAAGTATCCACCGCTTACCCCACCCGCGTGGACCTCGCTTTCAACAGGGTTGAAACCCGCACGTCATGGTGTCTATGACTACTGGGTTTATGCCGACGAGGAGAAGCGAGGCATCACGCGCAGTGTGCATGTGCAGACGAGGCGCCGGGCAGAAAAGGCCATCTGGAACATTCTGAGCGAGTACGGTAAGCAGGTGTTGGTGATCAATATACCGGCCACCTATCCACCGGAAACGGTTAACGGGATCATGGTGAGTGGCTATCTGACGCCCGGCACCGATGTCGATTTTACCTATCCAGCAGCCTTCAAGGAAGAACTCTTTCGTGTCGCACCCTCGTATCAACTGACACCGGGACCCGAATATGAAAGCCTGCGGCTAAGGCTGCAAGTGGGGCAGATGGTCGACGTGCTGCTGCGCATGACAGAGCAACGTACAAGGCTCATCATGCATCTGTTGAAGGAGAAACCCTGGGATTTCTGCTACCTGGCGTATGTCTGCTCGGATCGCCTGCAACACCAGTTATGGGAGGAGGCAATTGCGCTCGACCCTCGTACCAATGAGTATTATAAGATGCTGGATCATGCCCTTGGGCTGGTCCTGGAACAGCTTGCGCCAGGCGACGCGCTCTTCATTGTCTCAGACCATGGCTTTAAGGGACACAACAGCTATTTCGACATTAACGAGTATCTCAATCAGAAAGGCCTGCTGGCCATGGATGCAAGGGTACAGGCTGCACGCAGGAAGGCGGGATATGCAAGTACAATCAAACGTATCGCAAATAAGGTTGGCTTGCGCCAGGCGGCCCGCAAAATAAAACGTTCTCTCAAGGCGGTGGGTATGTGGGAGAATGCGGGTATCGATCCAAATAGTCCGGTGCTCGAGAATATCGATTGGGACAAAACGCTGGCCTATGTGCCCTCTTTCTCGGGCTTCCAGGGTGGCTACGCAGACGTGTTCTTGAGCCCCGACATGACGGATGAGCAGATTGCCGACCTGTGCGAAGACCTGCGACGTCAAAGGGATCCCAAGAATGGTACACCCCTGATCGATGAGATATATACCACGGAGATGTTTGGAAAAGGTCTATTTGCCCCTCGCGAACCACACTTGTTACTCCTGGCTAATGATAGTATCACCTTCCGTATGGAACTGGGGAATACCCGAATTTGGGAAGATATAGGCAAGACATTCGGCTCTCATCACAAGGACGGTGTGTTGTACGCCTACGGTGGCCCCTTCAAGCGTGGTTTTAAAGCTCCGAACGCAGAGGTCTACGACCTTGTGCCGACAGTGCTTAAGGCTATGGGATTACCGTTTCCCTACACGTTTGACGGGCATGTACTCGATGAATTGTTTATAGAGGGCAAACAGGTGGAGCAAGGCCTTGTAGCTGTGGGAGATGGCGCAGCAGAGGGTAGACTGGCTCAACGCAAGCTCAAAAAACTACGAGATGAATAACAGCTTTGCTGTGTTAATGAAAAGAGGTATGTAGTGCGTTCAGTTATTTTTGGGGTTGATGGACTGACGTTTCGTATCCTGCATCCACTTATCGAACGTGGGGAACTCCCCAACTTCCAGAGACTCGCTCAGGAAGGCTGCGAGGCGATCCTCGAATCGAAGTATCCGCCGCTTACGGCCCCCGCGTGGACTTCGCTCTCGACTGGTTTGAAACCAGCTCGTCATGGTGTATACGATTTCTGGGAGTATGAAGATCAACGGGAACCTGGAACGGCGCGTAAGGCTTCTGTCGTGACCCACCGTAGGGGAGGAAAAGCCATCTGGAACATACTCAGTGAGTATGGCAAACAGGTATTGATAATCAATGTACCTGTGACCTATCCACCAGAGACGGTGAATGGGATTATGGTCAGCGGGTATATGACGCCAAGCGCCAATACTGATTTTACCTACCCGGCTGTGTTTAAGGAAGAACTTTATCGTGTCGTACCCAATTATGAAATAGATATCGCATTACGTGAAATTTTTGTTGGTAAGGTTGAGGAAAGAACCAGGCGGCTTATCGATGCAGCAATAGATATGACTGAAAAGCGTATGCAGCTTATCGTGTATCTGCTGAAAGAAAAGTCCTGGGATTTTTGCTATGTGGCCTTTGTTGGCCCTGACCGCCTCCAACACCCTTTGTGGGAAGAAATCAGTGCACTAGATCCCCGCACAAATGCTTACTTCCACTTGCTGGATAATGCGCTTGGACAGATCTTAGACCTGCTTGGGCCGGAAGACACGCTTTTTGTGGTTTCAGACCATGGTTTCCAGGGTGTGAAGCGTTCCTTTGACATCAATGAATATTTGTATAGCAAAGGGCTGTTGAAACTGCATTCCAGTTCTGAACGGGACAGGGCAAGTCGCTTTGCCGATTTCAAGTATATGCTGAAGCGGCTAGGACTTCTCTCACTGGTGCGCAGAGCAAAGAAGGCGCTCAAGGGTGCCGGTGTCATAAAGAAGAAACGCGCAGGTGGCTTGCATAAGCCAGTACTGTCAGATGCTGATTGGACACAGACAGTGGCTTACGTACCGTCCCTTTCTGGCTATGGTGGAGGCTATGCAGATGTCTTCTTAAGCCCTGGGATGACAAAGGAGCAGATCAATGAGCTATGCGAAGACCTCAAATGCCTGAAGGACCCGTTGACCGGTAAGCCTTTGATCGATGCTATTTATAGTACGGAAGTGTTCGGCAACGGGCCGTTTGCTCTGCATGAACCACACCTGTTGTTACTGCCCAGCGAGGGAATCACATTTAATATGAGTCTTGGTAATAAACGGCTCTGGAATGATGTAAGCACAGGTAGAGATTCGAATAAGGGACGCGGTTCGCACCAGAAAGACGGCGTATTCTACGCATATGGTGGGGGCATCAAACACGGTTTCAAAGCGCCCAATGCCGAGATCTACGATCTTGTGCCGACGGTGTTACACAGCATGAACCTCCCGTTCCCGCATGAGTTTGATGGACGTGTGCTGGAAGAGTTATTTGTCGAGAGCCAGGAGGGAGAGAAGACATCTGTTGCGACAGAGAACGGCAACGGAGGCGGGATAGCCAAGCGCAAACTAAAGAAGTTGCTGGAGGTATAGATAGGTCGGGGTGAGTAAATGACCCTGACGGTAGTGCCCGCCAGGCTGATCGTTCAGGCTAGCAAAGCACAACCATCTGTGAGATAGGCCGTGGTGGGCGTATTGAGACATGCATCCTGACGTTCAGTACCGAGTTGACTGATTACTTTGCCCGGGAGTAGTCAGGCATTGCGCAGGTCTTTCGCTCGGAACACCTCATCCTGGAGAAAGGGGAACGTCGCACCTCTGTGGTGTATGGACTGACCAGCAATCATCGCAATAATGGCTATTGAAAGGAGAACCAATGAAACGATTCACACAAGTCGTGATTCCCTGTTTGCTCGTTGCCTTAGTAGCTTTCGTGACAGTGAGAATAGGAGCAGCAGGGACAGCAAAGGCATCATCGTCCTGCGGCAGTTGGACTATTATTCACAGTCCAAACCCTCCTCAGACAAATAATAGCGGATTTTATAGCGTTGCCGCCATCTCCAGAAACGATGTCTGGGCCGTCGGTAGCTACTTTGTCAATCGCTTTGATACAAATACGCTGATCGAACACTGGAATGGAACAAGCTGGAGTATCGTTCCCAGTCCCAGCCCGGGATCAAATACCATAGAGGATCAACTCTTTGCAGTTGCTGCTATCTCCAGCAATAATGTCTGGGCTGCCGGTGTTCAAAATAATCTACCACTCATTGAACACTGGAATGGCCAACAATGGAACGTCGTTTCCAGTCCGATGCCTTTCTCTTCAGGTAGCCTGTTTGGTATAGCTGCCATCTCTAGTAACGATATCTGGGTAGTGGGCAACTACAACGCGAGTACACTTACAGAACACTGGAATGGTCAGAAATGGAGCATTGTTTCCAGTCCAAATGAGGGCAGCCTAGATAGTGAGTTCCACTCAGTTACTGCCGTTTCCAGCAGCGATGTCTGGGCCGTGGGAGATTACCTCAACAGTAATGCTATTGAACAAACACTCACCGAGCACTGGGATGGGACAAAGTGGAGCATTGTTGCCAGCCCTAATACTGGTACGCAGGATAATGCATTGAACGGAGTTAGCGCTGTTTCTTCGAGTAATATCTGGGCAGTAGGTTCCTATATAGTACGAACCCAATCTTCCTTCTATTTCCAGACACTCATCGAACACTGGAATGGGACAAAGTGGCATGTCGTTTCCAGTCCCCACCCTGGAACGCCGGATGATAGTTTAAATTCTGTTGCGGTTGTATCCGCGAAAAACGTCTGGGCGGTAGGCTCTTATACCACTCAGGGCACTCTACCGTTGATCGTGCATTGGGATGGGACGACGTGGCAAGCTGTTTCCAATCCAAGCCTAGCCCCAACCAGTCTTCTGCTCGGTGTGACAGTAGTTCCAGGCACGAGTCGGCTCTGGGCCGTAGGAAGTACCACATCTGCCATCCATCCGCATGTTGTAAAGACGCTTACGGAGTTCTATTGCTAATCAGGGATCGACAGCCTGGCATTCCTTGTGGATGCCAGGCTGGTTCCCAAGCAAACTCACATAGCATTTTTTATGTACTGTTAGCTCATATCAGCGCAACAATCGTCCGCCTCAGAATTTGTGCCATCATCGAGATAGATGATTGTCCCCACATTGGCCAGAGTTGCATTGGTACCCACATTTGGTCCCTTATAGACTGCTGGCCCAAATGGATCGGCCCAGCTACTATTGGAATCAGAGAACACGAATGCGTACGTGTGCTTCCCACTGGAGAGCTTCGTACTCGCCTGAAATATGGCTCCGCTGCTGTACGACCCGCTCACGTGGCTCATAGGGTAGGCGGTATTATCCACGTAGAGCAATGCCTGTGTGGGGGCTTCACCGTTCGCCTCGGTATACGTTGTCTGGAAGGTGAAAACCGTAGAACTGTTACCTGATGTTGGACTCACCGAGGAATTTGTGAGTGTCATCGGGTTAATTTGGGGGTGCTCATCACCCTGGTAGTTGACAACACCTGATCCGTCAGCAAAGCTAAAGCGATAATAATGCTTGCCAATCGAGAGTGAGTTGATGCTGAACTTGTAAGTGACACCTTTGATATAGTTGGTGCCCCCAGTTGACGTCATGGTGTAGGGTATTCCGTCGATTTGAACCACAGTGTTGGTGGGTGGCGTGTTGGTGGGTGATTTATATTTTGCGGTAAATGTAACTGTTTGTCCTGGTAGTGTCACTGAATTGATGATACTTCTATTCAAGTCGAAGGGATGCACCTCTGGCCCAAAGAAAGGTACGTCGTTAACCGGAAAGGTTACTGTGCCGCCGCTCGGATTCGAGAAGGTAAACGAGAAGCCATGCGTACCTACGCCAAGTTTGGTGCTGAATTGGTACAAGGTACCGCCCTTTGTTTTTCCTATAGCGGTCATCCGGTGGGTAGAGCTATCAATTGTCACATTAGCTACGGCAGGAGTTTGCTGTGGTGTGTAGACGACACTGAATGTATACATCGTATTGATCCCACCAATGGACGGAACGAGCGCACCTCCTCCTGACCTGACCTGTTGCGACGAATTGGGTTGCGAAGGTTGTTTTAAGATGGAATAAGCAGGCGGCAAGGGCAGCGAGTTAAGTATGAGCGGCGGCTGGGGCGACTGGTTAAAGTCAAAGAAATCCATGAGGTCGCTGGTTTGTGCCAACGCATCACGTTGTCCAAGGTTAGGAAGATTCCAGTTTTCCTCGATGAACTTATCAAATGAAGCAAACTCTCCTCGCTGGTGGGAGATATACCCCGGTTTAGCATAAGGCGAGATAACAATTAGGGGTGTGCGTGGGCCAAGACCGAAGGCATCTGGTTTTGGGGGTGTTACATGATCATACCAGCCACCCCAATCATCCCAGGTGAGGAAGATAGCTGTGTTGGCCCAGTAGGAACTTTTCATGATGGTCGAAACTATCCCAGTAACAAAGTTCTGACCCAATTGAAGTAACTGTGCTGGGTGGTCACTCTGGCCGGGAGGAGGTGTGACCCATGATACATCAGCAAGATTGCCCGATTGTATATCATTGCTAAACTGATTAACACTCTGTATATCATTTGGTGAGCCTGAGAGTGCTTGAATGAAATTTGGTGCATCCCAATTGCCTCCTGTAGAATAGTACTTCCATGAGACGCCGTTCTGTTGAAGGATGTGCGGGAGGCTATTTATAGTGTAACAAGGAAAGGTCCAGAGATGATCGTCTGCCGCATCTTTCGAATAGGCCAGGGTATTCTGTATAGAATTGCATGCTTTGGGGGTGCTGGTAGTGTCAATGCCTCCAGATTGCGCTGTAACCATCGCAATGTGGTTTGGTGTGCTACTGCTTGCCATTGAAGTGAAGAAGTTATCGCTAAGGCCGAACTGTTGCGCGTATGCCCAGTAATTGGGGATATCATTATGCGTATATTGGATCTGTCCTATCAAAGGAAATTCATCCATTGCACCACTATCCATAGCGGCGTAGGCAGCAGGGCTTGTATGATCGAGATCTCCCCGTGGCGGGTTACTTGCACGTGGTAAATCACCTCTGCCGTTGGCACCAGGAAATCTACCGAAGAAATTATCGAAGGTGTGATTCTCCATCATGATGATGACGGCATGCTTGATGGACGTTGTTGTGGCTGTGTGGCGCTGCATCTTTGCCTGGGCAGGGTGCGAGGAGGCTACAGGCAGCACACGCCAAGCACCTATGCTCACAACACATACAAGTAGCAGGAAGATATTCCATCGTTTGATGTGATGCATGGCTACTCCTTCGCACGGCTAGTTCATATCAATAGCAGATTCCAGGTCCCCGTCACCGTCGGGCATTATGATTGTACCCGCAGGAACAGCCTGGGCATTCGTCCCCACGTTTGGCCCTGCGTAGACCTGAGGATTAAATGGATCAGCCCAACTGGTCAGAGAATCGCTGAAGACGAAGAAAAACGAATGTTTGCCACTGGGCAGCGTCGTTTGTACCTGGAAAACTGCTCCATTGCTGTAAGAACCCGAGACGTGTTTCATCGGGTAGCTCTGTTTGTCCACGTAGAGCAAAGCCTGTCCGGGTGTTTCACCTTTGACTTCGGTATAGGTCGTCTGGAAAGTGAAAACAGTAGAACTCGTCCCCGATGTTGGACTGACCGATGATTTCGAGAGCAGAACGGGCGTAACCTGAGGGCTCGAGGTGCTCTCGTAAGTGGCAGAACCCGATCCATCATTGAAGATGTAACGATGATAGTGTACACCTATAAAGAGTGATTTGATGGTAAACGAGTAGGTTACGCCTGATGCGTAGTTGGTGCCACTTTTCCGTTGCATGGTGTAAGGGACACCATCAATATCGATCTCCGTGCGCGTCGGAGCGATGTTTTTAGGTGATGTATATGTCGCATTGAAGGTAATGGGCTGACCTGGCATAGCGATATTTGGGACCACGCCTTGGCCAGCGTTGCCTACATTGAATGGGTACACCTGGGGACCGTATAACGGTACGCCATTATCTGGCAGATTGACAGTTCCCCCCTGTCCGTCAGAAAAGGTGTAGCTGTAGGTATGTGATCCCAGCCCTAGTTTCGTCTTATACTTGTACAAAGTTCCCCCTCCACTCACCGGCCCTACCACTGGCATAGGAAAAGCTACTCCATCAACAATCACATTATGCACGGTAGGAGTATTAGACCCCATGTAAATGATACTGTAGGAAAATGTTTGGGTCTTACCTCCTACAAAGGGGTTAAGCGATTTATGGAGCGGATTCCCCCCGCTCTGTGCCGCCTGTCCTTTCGGTATCTGCAGTAGGGAGGAATAGGGAAGCTGCTTGAGAATGAGCGGTGGTTGAGGTGTCTGATTAAAGTCAAAGAAATCCATCAAATCGCTTGTGACTGTGAGCGAGTCGCGCTGACCGAGATCCGGTAGATTGAAGTCCTCTTCGATAAATTTGACAAACGAGCTAAATTCGCCCTGATGGTGAGAAATGTGGCCCTGCTTGGCATAGGGGGAGATAACAAGTAGGGGAACGCGCGGCCCCAGCCCTACTCCATCAAGCTGGGGGGGTGAAACATGATCGTAGAAGCCGCCCCAGTCATCCCAGGTGACGAAGATGGCAGTGCTGCTCCAGTAGGAGCTGTTCATGATCGCATTGACGGCACTGGTCACGAAATTCTGACCGGCTTCCAGTGACGTAGGTGGGTGGTCGCTCGAACTGGCCGGCGGGGTAACCCAGGATATATTGGCCATCTTCCCTGCGTTCACATCTTGAACAAATAGATTGGGATTCTTAACGATGTTCGGCGATTTGTATTCCGACTGCACGAGAATTGGAGCGTTCCAGATATTTACTTCACTGTAGTACTTCCAGCTTATGCCATTAGTGTCGAGCTCCTGGGGCAGGCTATTGATAGTGTAGCAGGGATATCCCCAGAATTCTCTACCCGAAGAAGCTTTCTTGGAATCCATCAGGTCGTTCTGAATCGAATTGCAGCCATTTTCAGGTGTCGATGCGAAGATGCCCCCGTTCTGTGCTGCGACCATCGCCAGGTGGTTAGCTGCGCTATTGGTTGCCATAGATGTAAAGAAGTCATCGCTCAGGCCGAACTGCTGAGCATACTTCCAGTAATTGGGAATATCCGACTGTGTATACTGAATATGTCCTCGATCCGGGAATTCATCCATTTTGCCCCCATCCATAGCCGCCAACAGGGATGGCCCGTCGTGATTATAGTCCTCAGTAGGATCACCTGCTCGTGGCAAAGTAACACCATTAGCACCTGGGAATCGCCCAAACATGTTGTCAAACGTATGATTTTCCATCATGATGATGATGACATGTTTGATAGGCATGGTCGCAGCTCCCAGGCGTTGATCGCTCGCGTGAGAGAGCGCCGAGGGAATCACATGCCAGCCCACCAGCCCAACAATGGCTAGAAAGGGCAGGATCATATACAATCGTTTAACAGTGCGCATATATCCTCCATTTACTACAATTCATCTTATCTCTCCCTCATCTTGCCAAGGGTATCTTGTGGCTAAAGATTCGTATCTACCGGGAAGCCTGGATCCTCTTCGTCGCTTGAAGTAATCAGGGTTCCAGGTTTAATGGAAGCAGCGTTTGCCCCAACATTCGGACCGGCATAGACACTCGGGGCAAAAGGATCGGCCCAACTACTGGCGGAATCACTGAAGACGAAGAAAAACGAGTGCTTCCCACTTGGAAGAGTCGTTTTTGCCTGGTAAAGTGCTCCGGTAGCATATGAGCCAGAGACATGGTTCATTGGATAAGCTGTGTTATCCACATATACCAGAGCTTGACCTGGTGCCTGGTTCGCTGCATCAGCATATGTAGTCGAGAAGGTAAAAGATGTCGAACTTGATCCAGATGTTGGATTAACCGATGAATTAGATAGGACGACAGGAGTAATCGCTGGTTCCGTGCTTCCATTATAAGTAACTTTACCCGAGCCATCGTTGAATTGGAAGCGGAACGTGTGCTCTCCTAGCGAGAGCGAATTGGTGCTGTAGGAGTAGGTCACTCCTTTCGTATAATCGGTTCCCCCCGATTTTGTCAGAGCATGAGACTGCATATCGATGAGTACATTGGCGAGAGTCGGTGGTGTATTTGACGAGGGGTGGACGTACTGCACCGAGTACTTGATTGTTGTCCCAGGAAGCGCATTTGCCGGGCTGATCGTCTTATTTTGCAGGTAAAAAGGATTGACATCTGGACCGGGAAATGGGACGTTATACGGAAAGGTGAGTGTCCCTGTCCCGTCGGAAAAGGTGAAGCTGAATTTGTGACTACCCAGTGCCAGCTTGGTACTGTACTGGTAGAGGGTTCCCCTGGGGGCTTTCCCCATGTTGGTCATCGCATGGGCGACCCCATCGATGATCACATTATGGACCGCAGGAGTGTCAGTTCGCGTATAGAGGATGTTATACGTAAAGGTATCTTTAATTCCTCCCTGTGTCGGGCTGACTGCTCCTGGAGCTTGCTTGAGAAGAGGTACCATCAGCGTTCCTGTAAAGGGAAGAGGGTTAAGGATGAATGGCGGTTGAGGCGTCTGGTTAAAGTCAAAGAAATCCATAAGGTCACTGACCTGGGATAGCGAGTCGCGTTGACCCAAGTCATTCAGGTTGAAATCTGCTTCAATGAACTTTACAAATGAACTGAACTCCCCAAGCTGGTGGGAAATGTGCCCTGGTTTAGCATAGGGTGAGATGACGAGCAACGGGACACGCAGTCCCAGCCCGCGACCATCGAGCTGCGGAGGAGCCACATGATCGTAGAAGCCGCCTCCCTCATCCCAGGTGACGAAGATCGCTGTATCTGCCCAGTAGGAACTGTTCATGATGGTACTGGCAATTTTGGTCACGAAGTTTTCCCCTCCCTGGAATGGCAGGGGCGGGTGATCTGTATAGTCCCCGGTAGGATTGACCCAGGACACTGTAGCCATCTTGCCAGCCTTCACATCCTTGACGAATTGGGTGCTATCTTTGATGATATTCTGTTTGTCGTTTGTATTGAGGCTTTGGATGATCGTAGGTGCATTCCAGATGGGAACCGAACTATAGTAACGCCAGCTTATGCCTGCATTGTCCAACTCTTGAGGCAGGCTATTAATGAAATAGCAGGGATAGGACCAGTATGGAGTTCCGCCTGCGTGCATAGAGTAGAGTATGGTATTCTTTGGCGAGTTGCAGCCCGAACCTTGCGTCGCATCAACACCTCCGGTCTGCGCAGCAATCATATTCACGTGGTTAGGTGTGCTGCTCGTCTCGTCGGAGCTGAAAAAATTGTCGCCAAGGCCGAAATGCTTGGCATAGCTCCAGTAATTGGGAATATCCGCCTGGGTATATCCTACGTACGCATGCGAGGAGAATCCATCCATTGCCCCTCCATCTATATCTGAACGTGTGGATGGGTCGTCGTGGTTGAGGTCGGTTAGGATCGGATTAGATGCTCTTGGCAAATTGGAGCTACCATTGGCACCAGGGAATGTCCCAAACATGTTATCGAACGAGTGGTTCTCCATCATGATAACAACCACGTGCTTGATAGGTGTCGTCGTGGCCACCTGTCGATGAGTTGACGCTGGGACCGGGCGAGAGGAGCTTGCAGGGAGAGAATGCCAGGCTCCCACGGCCACGATTGCAAAAAGCCCTATTACAGCAAGTAGACGAAAAAAATTACGCATGAGTTACCCCATTTCTATCGTAAAATTATGTATGGCTCTGCTCTTGATATCCTGCCTTACTCAAAGGTGCCAAGCAGGAATATCTCTATAAGAGTCATGGCGAGCATCAACCCGGGTGTCGTGCCCGCAAAGTGATCTACCTCCGAGCGGTCAAGGCGCGTGAGTGCTGCCCAGCGCAACCAGGCTCGTGTTTACCGGCTCGCCTCGCACCGCTCGCAACAGGTGCTGTTCCACATATTTGGTGCTTCCTTCGATTGTGAAGCGATCCTGCACCGTTCTTAACGCAGCCTTTGAGAGGCGTTCACATTCGTCTGGATCCTCCAAAAGGCGTTTGATTGCGGAAACCAGAGCCTGTTCATCGCCTGGGGGAACAAGCAGACCGTCCACTCCGTGGGTAATGATTTCCGCCGGTCCTCCGGCATCGGAGGCTATCACAGGTAAACCTCGTGCCATAGCCTCAGCAATAACCAGGCCAAACGGCTCTTGCCAGAGAGATGGTACGAGCAGGATGTGAGAACGGTCATAGTATTCAATCAATTCATCCTGTGGAACTTTGCCATGGAAGGTTACTATACCTGCCATGTCTTTTTCTTGAATGAATGCTCGCAGTTCATTTATATACACCTCGTCCCCATCACCAAAGATGTTGAGTTGGAGATCTGTGCTTTGCTGCTCATTGACGAGTATGTCAAGCGCCTTGAGAATGATAAGGATGCCTTTCTCCGCACGTAGGCGTCCTACGTATAGCAGTTGCCGGGTATGCGTGGTTTCTTTATTCCTTGTGACGTTGGGGAGATTGAGGAAGCGAGCATCTATACCATTGTAAATGACCTCAATGCGCTGAGAGTCGCAGCCTATCTCGACATACTTCTGCTTGACTGTCTCGCTCACGCAGATTAACGAGGTGTATGTAAGAGAAGGGACTCTACCTATCAGGAGTTGTTTGAACCGGCGCAGGCGTAGATTCGATTGCTCGGTCTGCGGTGAAAGAGCATATGGCAACCAGTAGCTACCCAGGTGGAAGACAATAGGGATCTTCAATTCGGGCAGTACAGAAAGCAATGAGTTGATGCCAATGCCGTTGACCTCCCAGATATACAGTACATCAGGATCGGTAGCTGCAACTACACGGCGCAGCTCGCGCGCGTTGGCAGAATTATGATAATCCTTGTAGTAATTTCTCAGCTTACTAAGCTGCTGCCAGGCCGAACGCTGGCGGTCAAAATGAGCGGACGTAACCGTGCGCAGAGTACGCCAAACACGACCGTCCTGTTGGGCTTTAGTGCATCCGTACCAGCTGGTGAGGACTAGAACTTCGTGTCCCAGCTTTTCAAGTCCGCCTGCAATGTCTCCCGCCAGTATTTCCGCTCCACCCTCTACATACGGTGGGTAGAGATTGCTGAGTAACAGAATACGCATACTTTACCTTTTACCAGTGCAAACCAATCATAGTGCATGAATAAAGAAAAGTGTCCAATTTTTCCTCACCTAGTGTACCTGGTGGCTAGTAAAGGAAGCATTGAGAGACGGTTGAGAAACTACTACAAAAACGGCCATTTTACAACAAAGTCTTAACCGATGCTTCGCCTCTTCCCTGCTTTCTCCCTGCTACACTTGCAGCAATGTATGAATAGATATTCAGGCATGTTGTAGAACTGTTTTGGACAGCGAGGTCGTATGCGTATTTTGTTTGTCACCCCGTATCCCCCGTCGCGCATTCGTGTGCGCGGCTATGAGTTTCTAACGCAACTTCAGCACGAACATGAAGTGACCTTGTTGACGCAATGTACAGCAGAGCAGGAACAGGTGGATGTGGAGAAGCTACAAAAACAGGGGCATGAAGTAGTGGTCGTACAGGAATCAAAGCGGGAAGCCATGCTGCGCAGTGGATTGGCGTTATTCAGTGGACAGCCTCTTCAGGTGGCCTATGCACGCTCGGCTCGCTTCAGGCGCGCGATTCAAGATCTCTGTGCGCAACGAACTTTCGACATTCTACATGTAGAGCACCTGCGCGGCATCGCATCGATGGAGCAGATGGCTCATCTAAGACCGCTCGTTTGGGACGCCGTTGACTGCATCAGCCTGCTCTTTAAGCATGCTGCCAAAGCAGGACCAAGCCTGTCAGTGCGTGCAGTAGCATCGCTGGAGCAGAAGCGTACACAACGCTATGAAGCTAGAATGGTGCAGCAACTACGGCATATAGCCGTCACTTCTGAACGTGACCGCCAGGCCCTGATCGAGTTGCAGCGCTCGCAAACGGGTGATCTCGTGATTAGCGATGAAGCGTTGGGCGACAGTATAAAAGTATTGCCGAATGGCGTTGACCTGGAATATTTCCGTCCGCTGCACCAGGAGCGCCGTCGCTTTAATATCGTGTTCTCAGGCAAAATGAGCTACCACGCGAATGTAGCGACCGCGCTTTATTTGCACCAGCAGATCATGCCTTTGATCTGGCAGCAACGGCCAGAAGCTACGCTGACGATTGTCGGCAGTAAGCCGCCAAAATCACTTCAACACCTGGCGCGTGATCCGCGTGTGGAGGTGACTGGCTACGTAGCAGACATGCGCCCATATGTCGGACGCGCCGAGGTCATGCTCAGTCCGATGGTCTATAGCGTTGGTATTCAAAACAAAGTGCTGGAAGCCATGGCCCTTGGCACGCCAGTGGTTGTCGCCGCGCAGGCAGCGGGAGCTCTTGGCACTCATCCCGGTCGAGATCTACTGGTGGCCGGGTCGCCTCGAGAATTTGCCGAAGCCACATTACGGCTGATGGATGATGCTGCATTACGAGGATCGCTGGGCAAGTTTGGGCGCGAATATGTCGAACGTCACCATGACTGGCGTGTGCTGACTGGTCAGCTGGTCGAACTTTACAGGCAAGCAATTGCTGACCATGCACAGAAAAGCTCTGCTTCGCCAAAACAATCGCTCCTGCTGGTTGAAAGGTGAATCGTCCGTGCTACATGACTCTGCCTTTCTTGCTGATTTACAAATTATATCAAATCCTGTTGATTCCTCATTGAAATGTAGTGGCGAGGCTTGTCCTCGCCATGGTCCAAACATACACACATTAAACGGATTTGATATTACACCTGAAAGCGTGACGAAACCATTTGTAAGGGCCAGATTTATCGCACCACTGGGGCGGAATGGGGAGCTAATGCAGACGGGCGAGATAAATGTGGTCCCTATGGTGCAAAATGACCGGACTGTATTGGAACACCTATTGAAAGTGCTAGTAGCGGATGCTCTTGCCCTGGGAAAATCGATCAATCTAGATTCAAATGAAGCATTACTGCGCCTCATACCTGTACTGTGTGCGTATTTCTCTCGCGAGGAATTAATAGATCTGCTTGGCAAGAAAGTGACCGCCAGAATCCTGGAACTGCATCAACTAGAGGTGGTGCAAAATATTTTCCTGGAGGGGCGGCTACAGCATCTATTACATGTTTTCAATGCAGCGCATATACCGCTCATGCTCTTTAAGGGGCCAGCCCTGGCTCATACAGTCTATCCCAATGCGGCCATGCGTACTTACCACGACTTCGATGCATTTATCCATCCCGCTGACATGGCGCGAGCAAATCAATTGTTGACTCAAATGGGTTATGTGTTCTATGAGGAGTACCGTTCAAATACCATCGATCGCCATCGTACCGGCTATAACTATACCTTAGAGCAACAGGATTCGTGGCTGAAGGTGGAGATTGAACTGCACACAGCGCCACATCCCAGCGAAATCGGCGCTCTTTTTGATATTGAAGCGATGTGGGCGAAGGCACAACCAATCACGGTGTTAGACCAACCAGCATTGACTATGCACCCAATCGATTACTTGCTGTATCTTTGCTGGCACTACCGCTTTCATAGCTTTACGCGGCTGCTCTGGCTTTATGATCTGGTGGTTATGCTGCGTTCTGTAGGTCCAGAACTCGACTGGATGGCGCTAATCCAGGCAGCACGACAACAACAATTAGCAACAACACTGTACTATTGCCTGTCCTGGTGCCGCGACCTGTTTGGCGTTGATATTCCCAGAGAAGTCTTCGTGCGGTTGCACCCACCGTTAATCAGTCGCCTGATAGTTGAGCATATCGCGATGCCTGACATAGCAGAGGCGCTCGTACTATCACGCATGCAAACACACCGGATCATTGCCCATCGCACGATGGTTGATAGCCCGGCTGGAATATTTAAAGTTGGACTGCAAACACTCTTTCCTCCACCAACCGCCCTTGCCAGGCGTTACATAGATCATTCGCGCTTGCCAGTGCAGTTGTACTTCCTATTCTACGTGGTTCATCCCTGGCTAACCTTAGCCAAAGGATGTCGCTATCTCCTGGGCAACCGGAGGAAAGGGAGGCGATCTAAGAAGCAGGTTTCTTATCATCGCGCTCACCAAATAAGGGAGAAGTAAAGAGTCTATGAATATGCCGCTGGTCAGTGTGATCATTCCCTATTCAAAGCCTGATCTTGCTGAAGTCGTCCTTGCAAAACTTATGCATCAGACCTATCCTGCCGAAATGACCGAGATACTCCTTGTGGGCCCTAAAAGCAGTGCTCTCGCTAGCCGCTGGCCCATCCGGGCAATCGAGACCAAACTCATCTATTACCCGGGTGAGGCTCGTAACATCGGCGCTGCTGACGCAGCAGGTGAGTATTTCCTGTTTCTTGACGATGATTGTGAGCCTGCTCCGGACTGGATCGAACAGAATGTGCGTGAGTTGGAAAAGCCTGAAGTTGGTGCAGTTGGCGGACAAATTGCCGGTAAATCGAAGGCTTTCTTCGCCCAATGTGTTGACTTTAGTCGCTTTGGCTTCTGCCAGGTCAACAAGCCGTCAGAAGGGGCGGTTTGTTCGGCAAGTTTAGGCATAAAGCGCAAGGCATTTGAAGAAGCCCGGGGCTTCAACGAGATTTTGCGCTCTGAAGAGGATATGGACTTCTGTTACCGCCTGGTCAAGATGGGGTATAAGACGGTCTATCAACCATTGATTAAAGTACTACATGATCATCGCCGTAACAGTTTTACCGTCCTGATGCGCTATAGCTACTTCTATGGGCGGGTCAGTGGTCTTTATGTCAAAAGGCTCTACCCCGAGATGTCGAAACGCAATTCGATCCTGACCAGAATCCAAAGCCCTTTCCTCTATTTATTCATGATGCTACCTGTCTCTCTGGGAGCGACTCTCAATATTGTGCGGGTGAATGTGCGCGAATATCCGCGGGTGCTGCTCTGCGCGCCATTTATCTTTCTTTCAAAGGTAGCAAGCCATATTGGTATCTGGCAATGGCTGGTACAAGGACACCCGGCAGAGCCGATGTTCTACAAGCAATAGCTTTGTTTCAGACAAGCGAGAGAGGTTTCGTTATGAATGGGCGTTTGAAAATAGGCTTTTTGCCTTCGCTTACCCTGGTGAATAAGCTTTCTTCATGGAATATTACCAATGGATATATGGCTCAGGTTCTGGAAAAGTACTGCGGGGATATAACGTATATCGAGCCAATGCATATCCCGGAGCTGTTGCTGGGAAAAGTCTTCAACAAGGCCACACGGCTCTTACTCAAGAAGAATTTCATGTATTATCACAGCTTCTATATTGCCAGAAGGTGCGCCAAACTGCTTACAAAACAACTGGCTGATAACGATTTCGATCTGATTTTTGCTCCTGCCTGTGCTTCGGAAACGGCCTTCCTGGAAATAGATACGCCTATAGTGATCGTCGAAGATGCAAACTTTGCTCTGTTATATAATTACTACGCTCAATTTTCAAACCTGCTCCAAAGATCCTATTATGAAGCAAACACCCTCGAAGGACTGGCACTCAATAAAGCGGCTCTGGTGCTCCATCCCTCGCCGTGGGCCAGGCGATCTTCCCTCGAGAATTACCACGTAGCGCAAGAGAACGTTTACGCTGTTCCCTTTGGCGCGAATGTTGATAATCCTCCCCCGGCGGAAGTGGCTCTAACGAGGAAGAAATCTGATCGGTGCAAGTTGTTCTTTATAGGAGTCGATTGGGAAAGGAAAGGTGGGGCCATCGCATTTGAAACGCTGCTCAAGCTGGAGGAGTTAGGCATTCAAGCGGAGCTAACCATTTGTGGGTGTATTCCTCCACCCCAGTTTTCCCATGAGCGGATGAAGGTGATACCTTTTCTGAGTAGGAAAGATGAAAAACAGCGTCGAGAGATGGAAAAGCTGTTTGAAACCTCTGATTTCCTCTTCTTGCCTACACGAGGTGAGTGCTACGGCATGGTCTTCTGTGAAGCGAGTTCGTATGGTCTGCCCAGCATCACAACAGATACCGGCGGCGTTTCAGGAGCAGTCACGAATGGTGAAAACGGCTTTATGCTCCCACTGAGTGCGGGAGGCGCTGAGTATGCCGAGTTGATTGCGCAGGTGTATCAAGATGATGCAAAGTATGCTAAACTGGTGAAGTCGAGTAGGGCGGCCTATGAAGATAGGCTCAATTGGGATGCTTGGGGAAGGACTGTGACAAAGCTGATCCATGAAAAGCTTGAGCGTATAAAATCTCGAACAGAGTCTAATACTACAGTGATACTTAGAGCGTGAGGTGGCTTCAGCAGGGCAGTGATGTCTCACACCTGTTTGTTGGGAACTTGGCCTGAGAGGCCGTCTCACTCAAGATGCTCTTGGCTAAGTGTCACTGTAGTACTAATGTAATCGCTGAAACCATTGGCTCGGTATAAACGTATCGCCTTTGGTGGCACCTTATTGACTGCCAGGGATTAGGAATACATTATTGGCGAGTCACACTTCATTTAGATGGAAAAAACTATGTTAAGAAGAGGAATAATCATTTCTATCTTTCTCGTCATCCTTGTAATTGTCATCCTCGCTGGTATCATTCTTGGGCAGCGGTTGGGGCAGGGTGGGTCAAGCGCTACAACTCCAACTCCAGCTGCCACGACGTACACCGCGACTGGTATGCTGCACGTTGAGGGTACTCAACTTATCGATGCATCAGGACATCCGGTTTTATTGCACGGGGCACAGATCGAAAGCCCTTTTAATTACATAAAAAGGTGGGAACAGGGTCAGCAACCATCGACTCAGTTGAACAGTAGAGTCTTTGAAATCATGGCACATGATTGGAAGATGAATGTTCTACGTTTGCCTACTTCCAACTGGATCTATGCTAAGTATCCCACAGATTACCTGAATAAGTTGGATCAAGTGGTTCAGCAGGCGAATGCAGCAGGGTTATACGTGGTGCTTGATTTGCATGACACAGGTCAAGGTGGATCACCCTATGGTAAAGATGCCACTCTGCCAAAAACCGAAGATGTTAGCTACTGGAAAACCATTGCCGCCCACTACAAAGATAATCCAATGGTCATGTTTGATGTATACAACGAACCGAAATATCACGATTGGGATACTTGGCTGCATGGAGGTGGGACGGTCAATGGAGCAATGGTGGTTGGTATGCAGGATTTAGTAGATGCTATTCGTTCTGTCGGTGCTAAACAAATTATTGTGGTTGAGCCAGGGTCAGCAGGAAAAGGAGTTCCGGGGGTTGATGCTGCCGAGGAAGGTGGTTGGGCCACTATTGGCAACCATACCATCAATGACCCAAATGTACTCTATTCTCTACATGTCTACGATGGCATAAACTCCACTCCTCAGCAGTTAGATGCACGATGGGGGCCGATCCTCAATCACCATCCACTCTATTATGGTGAATGGGCGTTTCTTCCGAATGCTAATCTTCCTGCTCACTGCAAGGGGGTTTCTCACGATCAGGCAGATCAGGTGGTGAAGGCCTTTCTGGACTACACGGATTCTCGCCATGCAAGCTGGTCAGCTTGGGACTTCTCACCCCCGCATTTAATCCAGGATTATACTACCTTTGCTCCAACATCCCTTGATGTGCCCTGGACGTGCGGGGACACCAAGGCTATTGCTGGCATGGGGCAGATTGTCAAACAGCATTTGACTGGTCAATAGACGCAATTAGCATTATAAACTGAAAGCGTAAAGCCTGCCATCAGCCGAGTCGCAGTAGAGCCACCCATTGACAACAATCGGCGATGAGTAAGAAGCTCGCCCAAGGTTATATTGCCACAGCGCTTTGCCATCCGTTGCCCTCACTGCGTAGATGTTACCATTGATCGAGGCGAAGTAGACGATGCCGTTAGCGATTGCTGGAGAACTATAAATCTTGCCAGCTACAAATGTTTTCCAGAGCACAGTTCCGCCGGTGGCATTGAGAGCATAGAGGTTTTTATCAAGTGATCCAACGTAGAGCGTACCATTGGTCAGGGCTGGTGAAGAGACGTTGCCATTGTCGAGCGTTCCGACCACCCGTGACCAGGCTATTGTCCCATCGTTCTCATGAATGGCATAAAGACTTCCATTTTTACTGTTGACATAGACAAATCCATTATCGACCAGAATCCCTGAACCAGGGTCATCGTCGCCTTCGAAATGAGGCACAGTATACTTCCAATTGACAGCTCCTGTGCTTGCATTGAGTGATATTACTTGATCAGAAGGATTGCCGACGGCAGTGAACACTGCATTCGTACTGGTATCTGCTGCTACAGCTCCCCATACTCCACCGTTTGTGTTGTACTGCCACACGAGATGCCCTGTGAGTTCATCCAGCGCATAGAGGAAAGCTGGGCCGTTTTCGTGCGAATTCCCCAGGTAGATAGTATTGAACGCCAGGGTAGGAAAGCCAAAGTCATTCCAGGGAATAATCATGCTCCATAAGAGCGCTCCAGTCTGAGCGTTAAGAGCAAAGAATGGCGTGGGTACTCCGCCTTCTTCATAACCCATTGTGCCGAAGAAAACCATGTTTGTAGTAGGATCGATTAGCGGTGCTGATGGGCTTTCAAAGCCCATATTTGAGTTATATTGCCATATCAAAGTGCCTGTAGTGGCATTGTAAGCTTTCAATTGACCATCAAATGTGGCTGTGTACGTGACTCCATTGGCATAAATAGGAGATCCTCTCAGTCCTTTTGCTGTCTGTGCTATCCATTTCAACTTGAGATTGGTAACATTGCTAGGACTGAGGGTGTTTTCGAAGAGGTTGTTGCGGTGATGTGCATTATCAAAGCCGAAATCTCCCCAACTTGTATCCAGTTTGACAGAAGCGGTATAGGATTGCCCACTTGCCTTTCCAATGCCAATCACTGCGTGTATCCCCGGTGGAGTGTTGCTCGGCATAGTAACGACCTGGCTGATATTTCCATGAACATCAGCAGCGGCAGTGGTAAGTAGATTGCCGGAAATGCTATCCAGGAAAAGCTTCACTGACTCACTGGCTTGGAAACCTGTTCCGCTGATTGTGACGCTCTTGCTGGGGGATGTCGTGGCCGGACTTGATGCCAGACCATTACTCACAGTGAATGTGTTCTGGGTGACGGTATTGCTAGTTGCACCTACTATAGCAATTATATATGCACCAGGAACTGCTGTAGGGACAACGAAGTTCGCATTGACGATGCCGGAGGAACCCGCTGTCACACTGGCGACTTTCATCCCAGTGCCGGGACCGTTATAGTCCCAGAGAATTCTGACGGCCTCGTTGGGGGCATAACCCTGCCCTGAAACATTTACGCTTACGCCTACAGGTCCAGAAGTGAAGCTTAGACTGGAGCTTGGGGTAACGACCATATAATTGTTCGTAATGGTTATGTTACTGACTTGGCCGACAGCCTTGATAGGATAGATCCCAGGCGCTAGCCCTGCTGGTATGATAATTGTGAGCGGAGATATGGAGCCGTAGAGACTACTGGTGACGGTTCTTATCGGTTTCGTCCGCTTGTTCCAGTAAATGTTAACGGCTTCATTATTCTTGAAACCATAAGCACTCAATGTCAGTATCGTGTTAGCTGAACCACTCAGTGGAGCAAGGGCAAGTGTTGGCGGATAGAGGATGAAGGTATAAGTACTACTAGTATGGCTTGCCTGGCCAATTCCTGCAATGGGAACGTGTCCTGCCGGACTCGAAGGAGCCATAGCAGTGGCAGTGAACGAGCCTGTTACATCACCGATAGCTGAGGTCAGCAGTGTGCCTGTACCGGGACCTGTGTAATTCCAATAGATATTTACCGTTTCACCAGCTCCAAACGCATTTCCTTGGATAGATATAGGGGTACCGGTACCCGCTGCTATTGGAAGGACAAATAGATGAGGCAAAAGCACATATGTACCAGTAGCGACCAGGCCAGAGATTTGACCTTTACCAGCGATGGTGTAGGTTCCTGTGGCTGCCAGTGGTGCAGAAAATTTCGTACTAAATACTCCAGTAGCATCGGTGGTAACTGTAGCCTCTAATGTACCCGTGCCAGGTCCCGTGTAGTTCCAATAGACCTTGACTGTTTCATTAGCTCCGAAATTAGCACCCTGCACCTTAATCTTTACCCGGCTTCCGTAGTAGCCAGATGCTGGGGTAACAGTAAGCGTTGGATTTACAGCATGAGCTGCCAGGTAGTTTGGCAGCGTAACCAAGACAGCTCCCACAATGAATGCTAGAGTCATTGTGATTAGAACGATATACTGCCTTTTCGTGAAAAAGTACGGAAGAGCTACTCCATGCTTGTGAGATGTTTTATGCATTTTATTCTACCGTCCTTAATACTGCATCTGTTATCATGTGTACCGCGTAGATCTTCCCGCCAAACGAAGCGCAGCAGACGCTGTCTTCTAGTTACAGCCCGAAGGCGTACAGCTTTCCGTCGGTCGAGCCACAGTAGAGCCAACCGTTGACTACGATGGGTGACGAGTAGATGAGACCACCAGTCAGGTAGTTGAACAACGTTGTCTTCGCCGTTGCATTGATTGCGTAGATTCTCTTCCCTCCCAGTGTAGCAAGGTAAACAACTCCGTTAGCTACAACCGGAGAACCATAGATCAACCCGATGTTTTTCTTCCAGAGGATATTGCCCGAGCTAATATCCACAGCATTCAGATTATTATCCATCGCCCCTGCGAACACTATAGTATCTTTACTATCGATGGCTGGTGAAGCAATATTTCCCTGGCCTGTGGGCTGAACTCCTATATATGTTGTCCAGATCGATGAACAGTCACTCTCCTTAAGTTTGTAAAGATTGCCGTTCTTCCCATTGAGGTACACATACCCGTTCGAGATGGCAATACCCGAACCAGCTTCACTGCTCGATGAAGAATTGGCAATTGTTGCTTGACACTTCACGGCACCCGATGTTGTATCAAAGGCCGTCACAACGCTGCCTGGATTGCTGATGAAAGCGACAGCAGTGGATGTACTGGTATCAACCGCGATAGCTCCCCAGACACTGCCATTGGCAGTGAATTGCCAATGAATATTGCCCGTGATTTCATCGAGGGCATATAGTTGGGTCGTGTAGGGTCCACGTGCGGTACCAACATAAAGTGTATTCGAAGCAACGGTTGGAGGACCATAGACGTTCCACGCCAGGATCATGCTCCATTTGAGCGTGCCGGTCTGAGCATCCAGCGCATACAGTGGAGAAGGAATACCACTACTCTCGTAGCCGATGGTACCGAAGAAGACCATGCCCGTGGCCGGGTCAACTACAGGAGCTGCCAGGTTTTTGAAATTAGTCTTCGAATTGACCTTCCACTTCAATGTGCCTGAAGTGGCGTCGAAAGCGTTCAAAGTACCAGTGATGGAAACGGCATAAATGGTACCGTTGGCGTAGACGGGAGAACCTTGAAAGTTCTTGCCCATACTTCCAGTCCATTTGAGGTTCAGACTGCCAGCATTGCTTGAATTAAGTGTGTTTTCGAGGGGATTCTGTCGATCCTGCGCAGGGTCAAAGCCATAGTTACCCCAGCTTGTATCGAGAGTCACTGGTGCCGTAAAGGATCTAGTACTCGTTTGCCCGACGCTCGAGCTCGAACTGACGGCTGTGAAGTTCGTTGTAACGGTCGTACCGCTCGTTTGTCCAACAGCTTTGACTGGGTAGGTACCAGGAACTGTCGCGTCTGGTACTGTATAAGTGGTTGGAGGCATATAACCGTAGACATTACTATCCGTCTTGCCGACGAGTACAGGCGTCGAGCCATTATTCCAGAAGATATTGATTTTTTCGTTTTTCTGGAAACCGTAGGCGGTCATGGTCAGCAACGTCCCAGCTGAGCCGCTTAACGGAGCTAGTGTCAGTGTCGGCTGGTAGACGACAAAGGAAAAGCTAGCAGTTGTATTGCTGCTTTGTCCAACACCTGTAATGATAAGAGACCCGGGAATCGTACCTGCAGGAAGGGCCACCTTAACGGTGAACGAACCGTTTGTATCGCCAGTGGCTGTCCCCAGTAATGTCCCTGTGCCAGGGCCGGTATAGTTGGAGTAAATATTTACTGTTTCTCCGCTGGCGAAAGCGTTGCCATAGATGGTAAATGATGAACCGGTGGCGCCAGCTTCTGGGATGCTATAGAGCTGAGGTAGGAGCTGGAATGTATCTGTCGCTACGGAACCAGACGTTTGCCCAACACCTGCAATGGTATAGGTTCCGCTGGGATTTAGCGGTATTTGAAACTTCGCAGTAAAAGCGCCTTTAGTGGCATCAGCAGTGGCGGTGGCTTCCAGGACTCCTGTTTCGGGTCCAGTATAGTTCCAGTAGACCTTGACGGTTTCGCCCGCTGCAAAGTGCTGGCCCTTGGTCACAATTCCTGCCTGGGCCGAGTAGCTTCCCGATTTGGGAACAACGGTAAGAGTTGCTGACGACGCATGTGCCACCTGGTAGTGTGGGAGCGCTACGAGGACGCCCGCTACTACAACAGCAAATGAAAGCGCGAGCACAGTCAGTACCCACATTTTGCCCGCAGTGCGCTCATGCGCGCCTTGAGAGTGTGGTTGTACGTTCATTGTATCTAAATTCCTTTCCTCTCCATTAAACCCACATATGTTTGAGCTTGATTGCCATATATGATTAAGGAAGGCTTGCTTCTGACTGGTTACAGGCTGAAGCCAAAAACCTTGCCATTTGTCGCTGTGCAGTAGATCCAGCCGTTGACGACCGTGGGTGAGGAGAAAGAGTTTGCTCCAAGTGGCAACTTTGCTTTTATTGCCCCGGTCGCGGCATCGACTGCATAGAGATTGCCGTCCAGCGAGGCGAAATAAACGACCCCATTCGCATAAGCAGGAGAGCTTTGGATACCTTTCCCCGTGGGTGATTTCCAGAGTACTGCTCCCGTGGTCGCGTTGAGCGCATACAGGTTCGTATCGAGTGAACCAACATAGGCAACACCATTGGCAATAGCCAGCGACGAGACGTTACCTATATTAGGAGTGCCTGTCGCTCTTTGCCACGCCAATGTGCCATTAGACTCATGAATAGCATAGACACTGCCGATCTTGCTATCGACGTAAACCAGCCCATTTGTCACGCTGATGGCGGAACCGGGATCATCATCGCCGTTAGAGTTGGGTATTGAATACGTCCATTTGGCTGTCCCTGTAGTAGCATCGAGTGCCACAACCGAGTTCGAGGGATTACCCACACTTGTGAAAACCCAACGGTCATTATCAGTGTACGAACTGACGTCTGCTGAAACAGCTCCCCACACGCCGCCACTCGTGGCATATGACCAGTCAAGACGCCCCGTCAATTCGTCGATGGCGTACAGCGAACCATTGCTGGCTTCATGGGAGTTCCCGACATAGATGGTTCCAAAGTGCAGGCTTGGGAAACCAAAATCATTCCAGGGAATGATCATGCTCCAGACGAGTCTCCCATTTTGTGCGTTGAGCGCAAAGAAAGGTGATGGGATACCGGTATCCTCGTAGCCAATCGTCCCGAAAAACACCAGGTTGTTCACGGGGTCAACTAGGGGTGCCGAGAAGTTGGGGAAAGAGCTGTTCGAATTGAAAGACCACTTCAATCCGCCTGAAGTGGCATGATAGGCATTCAATATCCCATTCGACGTGGCAATGTAGGCCAGGCCATTGCCGTAGACTGGGGAATCCTGCATACCCGTGGGTGTTGTCATCGACCATTTCTGAGTGAGTCCGGAGACATTGGTCAGATTCAGGGTGTTTTCGTACGGGTTGTCGCGTGTATGCGCATCGTCAAAGCCAAAGTCACCCCAACCCGTATCTAAAGAGACAGTACCAGTAAAGGACGTACTACTCGTTTGCCCAACGCCGACCAGGTTATGGCTCCCCGGTGTTGCCGCCGTAGGTACGGTTACGGCCTTGCTGATATTCCCGCTAGAATCTGCTGTAACTGTGGCAAGCAGAGTTCCAGACGTACTATCCAGGTAAATCTTCACCGATTCATTGGCCTGGTAACCGGTACCAACGATGGTCAGACTTGTCCCGGGAGGAGTTACCACGGGATTCGATGTGAGGCCTGTTTGCACTTTGAAGACGTTTTTGACCAGGTCTCCACTGGTAGCCCCTAGCACTGCTAGCGTGTGCTGGCCAGTATTGGTTATAGGTACGTTGAAGCTAGTATTCACCTGGCCGGAGGAGCCAGCGGTAGTAGTCGCGAGAGTCTTACCTGTGCCAGGACCGGCATAGTTCCAGATAACGTTAACCGTTTCGCCGATAGCATACCCCTGTGCGGAAACAGTGGTATTCGTCCCCACCGGTCCTGCACTAACGCTCAAACTTGAAGTGGGTGTAGGAACTGTAAACGTGTTAGTAATCGTGATATTGGATGTCACACCGACAGCCTTTACTGGATAGCTTCCGGGTGTCGTCCCTGGCGGCACAATAAAAGTGCTTGGCGGCATGTAACCGTACACATTGCTATCTGTATTCACGGTAATCATAGGAGTCGTGCCGATATTCCAGTAAACATTGACCTTTTCATTTTCCTGGAAGCCATAACCTGTCACTGTCACCACCGTTTGGGCAGAACCAACCAGTGGACCTAGTGTAAGCGTTGGTTGGTAGAGAATGAAGATGTAGGAACCAGATTGGCCGCTGGTTTGACCAATGCCCACAATAGGGACGTTGCCAGGGCTGGCTGTCGTATTAGCAGGGATGGTTCCTTTCGTCGAGAACGAGCCTGTGACAGTATCAGCGTTCACTGTTGCTATCAGTGTACCTGTGCTGGGCCCTGTGTAGTCCCAGTAAATGTTAACTTGTTCGCCATTGGCAAACGCGTTTCCATAAATGAAGAGTTTCCCACCTGGACCACCTGCTTGAGGGCTAGAATATATTTGTGGCAATAGTGTGAACGGAGCTGTAGCGATAGAGCCAGAGGTCTGACCAATAGCCGCGATGGTGTAGGTGCCTGTAAAAATCAGTGGCGTGGGGAACTTTGTGGTGAATGCTCCTGTCCCATCTGCAGTGGCTGTGATCTCAAATGTACCTGTGGCGGGACCAGTATAGTTCCAATAGATCTTGACGTTCTCATTAGTCGCGAAACCGGACCCTTTCACCACTATGCCAGATTGTTGTTTATAATTTGCCTTTTTGGGAACGAGAGTGATAGTTGCTCCTGCTGCGTGAGCAGAGAAATTGCGTGGAATAACGACCAGAATGCCTCCCAGAAAGAAGGCAAGGGTTACCACCGCTAGAGCCATTGCCCATTGCTTTTTAGAGCAGTATTGAGGTACTTCACGAGTAAGTGATCTCTCGTTCATTCTGTATCTTCCTCTTTAACTTATAGTTCAGTTTGGATAGCTTCACATAGAATACCGTTTTGACGGGGAAATTCTATTCACGGATGGTAGTGGGTTGGTGATGATTTCGCGCTGGTGGTTATGAAATGTTAACCGGCGAGATTCTTTACTTGTAGACTTTTCTGGTTGACAGAATTTAACCGTAAACAGTAATTTGCTGCGTTTTCTTAACCCAGGCGCAACCCAAATCTCTATGTAAGCATGCTATTGTATGGATGTATTCGCCAGCGTGCTCTTTGTGGCTAGGAGATGTTTCTATGAATACCAGGTCTGGTACAGAGCACGTTTTATAGTGTAAGGTCCTTCTCGTCTATGTGCTAGTTACCAAAGAAGATTTACCGATCGATATAAACCGTTTTCAGGGGGATACATGCAGGGAGAAGAATATACTATACCAGAGATGGTCGATGATGTACGCTCAGGAAAAATACAGCGCCGTGAATTTATGAAGCGGCTCACACTTATGGGTGTTTCTGCTGCTGGCGTTGGTGCCATCGTCGCTGCCGCCGCTTCGCGCCAATTCGCCTCGAAACCAGTTCCACAGGGAAATTTACAGGATGCAGTGGATCATTTGCAACGTCATGACGACCACCTGGCACACCAATCTCAAGGTAATCTGGATCAATTACACAACGACTATGCAGAGCATGCTGTCGTCGAAGACAGTATGTATCCTCATCCTTTCGTTGGTCGAGCTGCTATTTTGGACCGGAAAAGTGCGGGCATGGCCGCTATCCCCGGGTTGAAGATCAACGTGACGAATCGCATTGTGCGTGGCAACGAGCTGACCGTCGAATGGGTGGCTTCCGGTACGCACACGGGCGATTACCCTGGCTTGCCGGCTACCGGTAGCGCGTTCTCCATTCCAGGAGTCACTGTTGTTGTCCGCCAGAATGGCAAAATTGTCCGCGAATCGCTCTATTACGATATGGTCGAAGTACAGCGCCAGCTACGTTCCTGGTAGCCTTGAAAGATATGGGATGGGGCAGGAAATTTTAAACGAATCAAAAAGCCCTGAGAATGCTTCAGCAACGGTTGTCGCTTCTACTGATCTTCAATCCGAATCTTCAACTGTGCCGAGTGTAGATGTAGCTCCCACAGATCATTCCGAACTATGGGGTATTGGACCATTCCGTTTTCGCTTTAGCCTTGCAAGCTTTCGTCCGGGACGAGATTTCGCTCAACGCCACTTCAGCATAGCAGAAGCGACACTTTTGCTCATACTGGCTTACCTCGCCTCACGCGGGCTGGGTGTCGTGCGCCAGACTCTATTCAATGCTCTGTTCGGAACAGGCTCAGAAGCCAATGCATACTATGCTGCTTTCCGCCTGCCCGATATGCTTTTCGGCCTTATCGCGGGTGGCGCACTTATTCAAGCATTTGTTCCGGTTTTTATCTCCTTTGAAAAAGAGCATGGGCGGCAAGAAACATGGCGTCTGACGAGCCTGGTCTTCAATGTGCTGCTGGTGACGCTCACCGGCCTGTTTCTGATTGCTGAATTCACGGCTCCTGCATTCGTCAACAACTGGCTGGTGCCAGGTTACTCACCCGCTGAGCAAAGCTTAACCACAGCATTGACACGCATTATGCTCGTTCAACCTTTGATCCTGGGGCTTGGCTCAATTGCTACCGCTGTCCTGAGCAGTAAACGTCAGTTTTTATTACCTGCTCTTTCGATCGCAATCTACAACCTTGGTCTGATCGGAGGGCTGCTGGTTACTCTGGCATTTCCAAGAATAGGCATCTATGGACCTACCTTTGGGGTACTGGCGGGAGCTGCTCTCCAGGTGCTCATACAACTGCCCGGTCTGGTGAAGCAAAGAGTCGAGTATTCATTTATTTGGGATCTTAAACATCCAGGGTTACGCCAGGTTATGTTCTTACTCGGCCCAAATGTTGTGGCGATTGGGCTTACTTCAATTGCTCTAATCGTAGATACGGCCTTTACCTCCTATATGCCAGACAAAGCGAGTCTTTCTGCTATGCATAATGCGCATATGCTCTTTGACTTGCCCATAGCTCTTTTAGGGCAGACTCTGGCACTGGCAGCATTGCCAGCCATATCGAGATTGGCTGCGGAGGGTCATTATTCTGACTTTCAACAGTTGGTGTTCAAGATCGTTGGTGGAGCTGTTCTGATCAGCATTCCTACGGCCCTCCTTTTATGGCTTTTGGGCAAGCCCATTATCCATATCCTCTTTCAGCATGGGGCATTTACCAAACACTCGACTTCCCTTACAGCCCTCGTACTCATTGGCTATGCTGTTGGCTTACCAGGGCGTGTTGCATCTGAATTATTCATGCGCAGCTTCTATGCACTCAAGAATGCACTCATACCTCTCTTAGCCGATATTTTGATATTTGCGATACGAATCGGCCTTATACTCTTCCTCCTGAAAATACTGGTTGGCAAACATGTGATCCTGGCAATCCCTTTAGCTGCGGGGGGATCGGCAACACTCGGAGCCGGGTTGCTCTGCCTGCTACTTCTATGGCGTTTGCGTGTAATTAGAAAACGGGGATAATGCACAATAACGAAATAATCCGGCCATCTGTAGGGGCCGATTATGCTGATTAACAAAATCATCCGGACATCTGTAGGGGCCGATTTATCGAGCCCAGCGCCGATTGATCGGCCCTCGGTGGATTTTCCACGATCCAGATTATCCAGTTAAAACGCATTATCGCGCCCACCGCCGATTTATCGGCCCCGTGGGTTTCCCGATATTCCATCCCAATTAAAAAGTTAATGTGCATAATTAGGGAGTCTGTAAAGGCACCGTTTTCGGAAAGATGGGAAGCCTGGCGAGCGCAAGGTCAATTGCTCATCTGCTTAACTAAAGGAAGAGCCCGTTGGATTAAATCTGCCGCTAACTCATAGGTAAAGAGGCTAGTATTGATCAGCAAGTGATACAGGTATGGCTGATGTTGGCTGCCGCCATAATAGCGGCCGAGGTAGGCATCATGTTCATAATCGCGCCGTTCAATTAAGGCCTTTGCCCTGGCTCGATCTAATTGTTTATGCTGCATAACCTGCTCAATGCGGTAAGCAAGTGGGGCAAAAATATGGATATGTAAGGTACGGGGCGCACCGTGTAGCAGAAATTGAGAGCCTCGCCCAATAATTACAGCATCACCCTCGGTTGCCAGTTCTAAAATCACCCTTTGGGTCAAACGAAAGTATGCCAATTCTCTAGCTTGTGTTGGCACCTGTGTTGGTTTAAGTAAAGTATTATAGTTCACGTTAAAAGGACTATTCGACTGCAATGCCTCAAGGATGTATCCAACGGCACCTGCTGTCTGTTCATCCTGGCGAGCCGCCTGCTCTTCGTTCACACCCAATCGTTTTGCCACTTCACCAATGATCTCACGATCGATATAAATAAGTCCACTCTCATTTGCGACAATATGACCAATCTCGGCACCTCCACTACCAAATTGTCGCGAGATGGTTACAACAACTTTGCCTTCTGGAGGTACACCCGACGGCAAAGGCTCAGCATTCCACAACGATTCGGGGAGTAGTTGTGTCGCCGCTCGATCTTCATCAGCCTGGGGGTCCTGCTTACCACGTCCACGAAAAAGATATGACATCTCATCCTCATTGTGTATATCGATGGCATCCAAGTTGCTTCATCGTACAACGTAGTAGGGAGGAGATGCAAGTACAGTTGACATAACCTGATGTGATTTACTCCACTGGGTAACTTTTATGATATGAATGCCTCTCGTGTAGTAGAATGTGCTATATCTCCCTGAGGAGGAGTAATTGGTTCATTCTGCTTATGCTTTAATAACTGGAGGCTTCCCTGCTTATGCATACGCTCAATCTGCATCAACTCGCCACTTTTCAAGTCGTAGCAAAGCATTGTAGTTTTGTACGAGCTGCCGAGGAACTGCATTTCAGCCAGCCAGCAGTCTCTGCGCAAATACGGCACCTTGAAAAGAGCCTCGGCCTTAAGCTTTTCGACCAGATTGGGCGCAAGACGCATCTCACGCAGGCAGGAGAAGAACTCTACCTTTATAGCCAGAAAATATTCTCAGTCATTGATGAGACGTTGGAAATTATGGAGGCACTGCGCAGTCCCCACTATGGCCGTTTGAGTGTAGGAGCAGATACAACCGTGGGATCGTATGTTATTCCTGGTCTACTTGGCAAGTTTCAACAAATCTATCCACAGGTCGAGATATCCTTGCAAGTGTTGAATCGTGCAGCACTCGTCGAGGCGATCATGAACAACCGCGTCGACATGGCGGTGATGGGATCGGTTCCCGATGATGTGTCCGTCGATATCGAACCTTTCGCATATAATCCGCTGGTGCTGATTGCCTCGCCAACACACCGATTAGCCGGGCGTAAAGGTGTGCCAATTGAGGAGTTGGGGCGAGAACATTTCCTGCTGCGCGAAATAGGTTCAGGAACTCGCGCTGCCTTAGAGAACGCCTTACAAGAAGCAGGTGTCCCATTACAGTTGAGTATGCAGGTGGGAAATAACAGTGCCATTAAACAGGGTGTCGCGGCAGGTCTGGGTATCGCTCTCATCTCACGCGTAGCAATTTATATGGAACTGGAGACAAATCGCCTGGTTATACTTGATGTCGAGGGGTTCCCCATTGTACGCCAATGGCGCCTGGTTCATGTGAAGGATAAACGCCTTTCCGCCACGGCAAAAGCCTTCAAATCGTTTCTATTGCAGCATGCTGATCGGCGTTTACGCAGGAAGGAATAGGAAAAGTATGTTCATGAACGTATCGGTTGACCCGGATAGGCAGGCTGTCATTGACGAGATTCGCCGTTTTGTAGATCGCGAAGTCATCCCCGTTGCTCATGATCTTGAAAAAAATGATATCTACCCCTACGAATTAATCGACAAACTCAAAACTCTCGGTCTCTTCAGTGCCACTATCCCCGAAGCTTATGGTGGCCTGGGCTTTGACCTTCTAACATATGTACAGATTATTGAGCAGCTTTCTCGCGGCTGGATGAGCCTTGCCGGAATTGTGAACACGCATATACTCGTTGCATACATGATTGCAATGTTCGGCACGGAAGAGCAGCGCCAGCGCTTCCTGCCTGTGATGGCTGTGGGCGATAGACGTGGAGGAATCTGTATCTCCGAAGCCAATGCAGGCAGCGATGTTCAGGCTATCACCATGGCCGCAGTGCGCAATGATAATAACTACGTGCTCAACGGCTCCAAGCTCTGGGTCACCAATGGCGTACATGGTAGTATTTTTGCTGTTTTAGCTCGCACCGATACAGAAATTCACCCGCCACATCGTGGCATGAGTGTTTTGATTGTTGAGAAGGGCTTGCCAGGGTTGAGTGTAAGTCGCACTTTCGAAAAACTGGGCTATAAAGGTGTTGAGACAGCAGAACTCCTCTTTGATAATGTACGGGTTCCTGCAGCTAACTTACTTGGAGGCGTCGAAGGAGAGGGCTTTAAGCACGTTATGAGCGGATTGGAGGTTGGGCGTATCAACGTAGCCGCGCGAGCCGTGGGTGTTGCTCAGGCGGCCTTTAATGAGTCTATCAGGTATGCTCAACAAAGGTCTACATTTGGCAAGCCGATTGCACAGCACCAGGCCATCCAGCTTAAACTGGCGGATATGGCAACGAAGATCGAGGCAGCTCGTCTCTTGCTCCAACAGGCTGCACAGAAAAAAGACCGGGGCGATCGCTGTGACCTTGAAGCGGGCATGGCGAAACTCTTTGCCACCGAGATGTGCCAGGAAGTCGCGCTGGAAGCCATGCGCATTCATGGCGGCTTCGGGTACACCAAAGAGTTCAACGTCGAACGCTATTACCGCGATGCGCCTTTCATGCTGGTGGGCGAGGGGACCAGCGAAATACAGCGTCTGGTAATCGCTCGCCAGTTGTTGGAGAAATATGAATTGTAGGAATGCGCGGAGAACAGGGCCGAGCTTACCTCGGCCCTGAGAACTAATCTAAGGAGATAGATATGCAATTTGGCAGATGTTTCGAAGAGTTTGAAATCGGCGCCGTGTATAAGCACTGGCCTGGACGCACTATTACCGAATATGATGACACGCTTTTCAGCATGCTCACCATGAACCATAATCCACTGCATATCGACGCTAATTATTGCCAGGATACCCAGTTTAAGCAGCGTCTTGTAGTAGGCCCGCTCATTTTCAGTATTGCACTCGGCATGAGTGTCCCGGATGTAAGCGGAAAAGCCATTGCCAATCTGGAGTTTGAGAGCGTCAAGCACCTTGCTCCCACCTTTCACGGTGACACGATCTATGCAGAGACGAAAGTGCTAGATAAGAAGCTTTCGAGTAGTAAGCCAGATCGAGGGATTGTTACGGTTGAGACTATCGCTTACAACCAGCGCGGTGAAAACGTCCTCTCGTTCAAACGACGCGTGATGGTACCCACAAAGGAGTACGACGAGGCCCGCCAGCGTGCATGGGATGAAAAAATGGCGAAGCTGCGTGCTCGTGGAGGAGCCACAGAACTGTGACAAGTCGTTTGTTTGGAGCACCAATCGGTTCGCATTCCATATCACATTAGTATGAACGTTGTCCTGGCAAGTGATTGTGAGCAAGTTAACATCACGATCGTGACTTGCTCTACTGCATCGCCTCTCTTCTTCGGATATTCTAAGGGTAGAAAGAAACGAAGCGTAAGCCTATGAGAAAACATATGCAACAAAGCCGAAGAGGAGATTATCAAAATGAATTACAATCCTTACCTTTATGACAAGCTAGTCCAGGCTCATCAGCAAGAGCTTTTGCACGAGGCAGAGCAGCAGCGGCTGCTGGCTCACCTCCCCCGTCGTGCTCCGAGCATGCTAGCCGCGTTTGCAAGCAGACTGCGTGCCTTCCTCCCGCGTCCTACCTCAGCAAAGCCAGCCGAGTTGCATGCGAGAACAGTCACAGGCCAGCTCTAGCAAAAAACGAACAGGAAAGTGCTGATGGACACCACATTCATCGGCGCTTTTTTGTGTTTGAGACCTTCTCGCCCTATCACTCTATTTTGCCAATTGTACATCCCACCACCTCAAGTCCGAAAATCTCCACCCACTCCGCTCTGTCACCGGGTTTCGAAGGAAATCATTGATACGCTTGGTAGTATAATGAAGGACCTGGAGAAGCAACGCCGGGAAGCTGAAGCCATATACGTTGGACTTCAAAGGAAAAATTCAATCCTTTCGTCCCAACAATATTCGCACCCGCTTCAGGACACAAAATCGCCATTCTAAGCTGGGAAGTATAAAAAGGAGAGCAGCATGCGCTTGAGACGATCTGAATTGTCCACACCTGCCAGTAACGAACACATGCTAGAAAAAGCTGCCGCAAGCAACGCCGATCTGGTGTTTCTTGACCTTGAAGACTCTGTTTCTCCCAATGAGAAGGTAGGAGCAAGAGCAAAGGTCATACAGGCGCTCAAAACCCTGGACTTTGGGAAGAAAACCCGCGCTGTTCGCATTAATGATCTTGAGACTGAGTACGCCTATCAGGACATCATCTCTATCGTCGAAGAAGCTGGTGAGTATCTTGATATCGTTATCATTCCCAAAGTGAAATCAGCTAAGGATGTCTGGTGGGTTGATGTGCTCCTTACACAAATTGAGAGGCGTTTGAGACGATCACGGCGTATTGGCCTTGAGGTCTTAATTGAAGAAGTGGAAGCACTGCTCAATGTTGAGGAAATTGCTCGGTCAACTCCACGCCTAGAAGCAATTATCTTTGGCCCATACGATTATGCTGCATCGCAAGGAGTAGACACCAGAGCCATTGGAGGGGATTCGGATATCTACCCCGGTGATATCTGGCACTACGCTCGGAACAAGATCGTAATTGCTGCGCGTGCTGCTGGCATTGATGCAATTGATGGCCCGTATATTGATTTTAAGAATCCAGAAGGGTGTCGCAGAGAGTGTGTTCGCGCGCATGTCCTGGGTTTTGCGGGAAAATGGGCCATTCACCCGAGCCAGATCGACATTGCCAACGAAGTCTTCACACCCTCACAAGCGGAGGTTGATCGTGCTCGCACACTGGATGCACTCTACACAGAGGCGCAGGCGAAAGGACTGGGAGCCGTTGCATATGAAGGGCAGATGATCGATGTGGCGCTCATACGCAATGCGAGGAATATCATCCAGAAAGCTGATCTCATTGGTATGTAGATGAACAGCCTTTGGGTAGCATTCAACTGCGATCTCGCACGCCTTGTGCCCCTTCTTTGCTGGCACAATTGGCGCAACAGTAAATAGCTCCCTGAACTTCTACTCCATGACCAATAATCCTGCATCCACAGTGCTGACAGCTAGGAGCAAGGGCCGTTTTGACAGCAAACCACGAAATTTCGCACACTTCAAAACTCAGCATTCTAGTTTTTCCTGGAAAAAGCGCAAGAGGGAGGAACCTGCGTAATAAACCGTGTAGGGTTAATTCTTCACTACTATTTTCTTTTGTTCCCATAACATGAAGATGTTAAAATATGAACTATATCCCTACAAACAGCGGTGGTAGCAGAATAGGTGCAATGAATATTCCGATAGGATGGGCAAATCATGGCAGGAACAGCAGCAGTACAACAATTGCGTGAAAAAGAAGAAATTCCTGACGTTGATATCTACTGTGGCTCAGCCACGCCCGAACTGGCACGACTCGTAGCTGAGCGACTTGGGCGCCCTCTGGGAAGACGTGACTTGGATCATTTCGCCGATGGAGAGTGCCATGTCCAGATACAGGAAAGCGTTAGAGGACGAGATATCTATATTGTGCAATCTACCAGTTACCCAGTGAACGAACATCTCATGGAACTGTTGGTTATGATTGATGCTTTTCGTCGCGCCTCAGCTAATCGCATCACTGCAATTCTTCCCTACTATGGATACGCACGTCAGGAGAAGAAGTCTACTGGCCGCGAGCCTATCACAGCGAAGTTGGTGGCCAACCTCCTAACAACAGCAGGGGCGAATCGTGTGGTAGCTATCGACCTACATTCACCTGCAATTCAAGGCTTCTTTGACATAGAGATGATTCACCTGACGGCCATTCCGTTGCTCGTCAATCATCTCCGCTCTCATATCGATTTACAAGATACGGTACTCGTTACACCAGACACAGGACGGGTGAAAGTCGCGGAAAAGTATGCGAACCTGCTCAATTTGCCGCTGGTAGTAATGCATAAACGACGAAGCGGTGAGGATGAGGAGGGAGTTGAAGTTGGTGCGATTGTCGGCTCAGTTGAAGGAAAACGCCCAATCATTGTTGATGATATCGTTGCTGCGGGTGGCACAATCTTTACCTGCGCGAAAGCACTCCTTGATGTTGGAGCGTTGCCGAACATGACTGTAGTAGTAATGCATGGGGTATTCGGCCCTCCTGCTGAACAACGTTTAGCAATACCTGAGATTACACAGATCGTCATTACCGACACTATTCCTCTACATAATACATCTCTTCTGCATAAGACGGTGGTTATCTCTGTTGCTAATCTGCTTGCTGAAGCAATACTACGCTTGCATCAGAGTCGTTCGATCAGCGCTCTCTTCCGCAGTTGGCATGAGGAGTTTCCAGTCTGATTGAGAGGAAGGTTCGAATTACCCCCTTCAAATTTCATCGGATTCGATATTTCAGCTAATTGATTGCTTATTTAATAGGCAGAACCAGGACCTTATACGTCGTACTCATGGAATTCTAACAGATGAGATTATGCCTACAGGGTTGTAGCTTCGCTCTACCCCTTATGTTCTCACGTATGCCCGCAAGGAAATGGGAGTGTCAGAGCCAAACAGTGGGCGGAATACAATGCCAAGTTTGTTGAAATTCTACTATTTTTAATGTATCATATCTCTGGCATCTATCTCTCCAAATGTTTTCGTCATGAAATACCGCCAGCAAGGAGGATTATCATGGTCAAACTCACCGTAATGTACGGCCAACCTCAAGACTCGAGTGCGTTCGATCGATACTAACAGCAAGTACATACTCCCCTCGCACTAAAGCTTCCCGGCCTCAAAGGCTTTACTACTGACAAACCAATGGCCCTCACCCCGCAGGAAAAATCGCCCTACTACCTGATCGCCAACCTGTATTGGTCAAACATGCAAGCGTTTCAGGAGGCCTTTCAATCGTCCGAAGGCCAAGCTACCGCTGGCGACATGCAGAACTTTGCGACTGGCGGTGCCACTGTTCTGGTAGGCGAGCTAGAGGTAGTTGTTCCTGTTTCACTCAGCTAAAGCCGCATACATCTCTACTACTGGCTCGCCTCTTCCGCGAACCGAGGAGGTGAGCGCCCAGGCATAAGTTCCTATCGGTACCACTATTGTTCCACCATGAGCTGTAATTTTTGTGGCGGCATCATCTGCTGAAGGCACATCGATTGTGCAGACATAGGCGATGACGGATACAAGGACTATAATCCTGTTCTTCCCTCATCACCAGTGGAGCCAGAGAAGAGCATGATAGAGCTGCACCTGCCATATATGCCATGAGTGATAACCTTTCTGTACATCGAGGTGATATGGGATTGAGAGCGAATCTAGTTTGTGGGCGAACTCCATTGTGTCTGTGTTGTAAGGCGCATCTTGCGTTGCGGCACCGAGGAATTCCTGGAGTTTCCAGGCCCGCTGATTATTGGGGAGAACGTCGATAGGGCTGTTCTGCTGGATGTAGTTAGCGTTATTACCCCAAACGCTGCCTTCGGCCCGGTAGTAGCCGCCGAGCGAGATGACCGTCCCAAAGACATCGGGGTGATGCACGGCGATATTCATTGCTCCAAATCCACCCATCGAAAGTCCACCAATAGCACGGTCGGCAGGTTGGGCGATAGTACGAAATTTCTGATCTACATATTTTACCAGGTCGATGGCAACGAACGTCTCCATCATCTGGCTTTGATCGTAGCTATTGCCCCATTCACTTGGCGAAATCTGCCCATTGCCGTCGGGCATCACCATGATGAGTTCAGGAATTTTCTTCAGGTCGATCAATGTGTCTGCTGATTGGTCAGCTTTCCCCGCCGTGATCCAGTCTCTATAGTTGCCTGGTGAGCCATGCAACAGATAGAGTGTAGGGTAACGGCGATTCCGTCCCTGTGGCGTGTTGTATGTAGGAGGGAGATAGACTAAAAAAGGTTTGCTTTGTCCACCAAGCGCCTGGCTGACCATATTTTCTTGTAAAACCGTTCCATGCGTGGGCATATTCTGACCGTTCTGTGTCTGCGGTGAAGTATGCAATCCAACATCAGGAGAATAAATAAAAAGCTCGCTGGAGCCGAGTGCAAGCACCAGGAACACAATGAGCAGTCCAGCACTCAGCCAGGGAGTAATCAACCCTCTGGCTGTCGTCGGGAGAGGGTAATCTCTTGCTGCTCTCTGGTACAACCCTCTCCCAGTTTGTTGCCTGAGGATGAATCGTCGCCAGAAGAATTGCACAGCTTGATAAATCGGATCGAGGAGTACCTCGGCGAGTGCTACGCCAACTGCTGCTCCAATAAAAGCACTCAAGCTCGCTAGGGCAATCATGACAAACGAGGTGTGGACAAGCGCACCTGGATTCAAAGGCTCTAAGTTCCCGCCAGGATCATGTACGGGTTGTAGTTGGAGCTGGATAAAGCTAGCAAGGTAGGCGAACCAGAAGACTATTCCTGCTCCTAAACAGGCTCCAAGTATGCGCCGACCTATTATCGCGCCAAACAAGGCGGTTCCTGCTGCCAGCAGAATGGCAGCAATCAGCTGAGCACGCGGCGGATCAAGGCCAACGGAGACTATTACAGACATCAGGCTACTATTAACAGGTTTGCTGAAGAGGAAAAGTCCACTGAGCAGGCTGATGAAGAGGGCTACCATGTCCATCACCCAGGTTTTCTTCACGCCGAATGAGCTGAAGATCCCCACTGCACCCAATACTATGAACGGTCCCTCAATCAGCCCGACTTCCGCTAGAGGAGGATGCTTGCTCAAAAGAAGAAACCAGGCATAGCCAATCAGCAAAACGCCCATAACTCGTAGGTACCAGCGTATCATGAATACGAGCGGACTCGCGGTCATAGTAGTCTTCGTTCCAGATTGTTGTGGGTCTTGCATTGTTTGCCATTCCATGCCCATTCTCAAGGAATTCGATAATAAACTTACCAAAGTATACATGATAATTAATCAATAATATACTGGGTGGCTGGAGGTATTGATCACCTGCAAGCTACTTTTGGATCATGATCTCCTAGCGTAATAAAGTGAAATCTAAATGACGTATTAAATATACCGTCACTTATAAGGATAAAGGTAACTATTCAGCAGGGGGTTCCAAGGGGCCTGCAAGGCCCCTTGGCGGGATGCGGGGTGTCCCCGCCTTCCTCCCCCATCCTGCCGCCGGAGGCGGCGCAAGAGACAAGAAACCTGAAGAGTTACGGATAAAGCTGGCTTGTTGCATCTACGCCAAAAGGAGTCTTCAAGGTGTACCGTTCACATCTTTCAAAGCATCTCAGCTTCTTCTTGCTTACTCTTATCTTTCTGCTCGCCGGGTTTTCAGCCTGTAGTCCAGCTACAAACGATATTACCTCAACGCCAACAGCGATCTCAACACCCAACACTGCTTACGCTCTTCCTGGAGGGGGCAACTGTGTCAACCTTGGCCGACACCCTCACGTTCCAGTTACTAATATACAAGTAAGCCATGATAGCTACCTTGCCCACAGTGAGCCGATGCTTGTCGAGAATCCAAAGAACCCACTGAATCTCGTCGGCGGCTCTAAATTCTTCACCGACCCTGCCCACTATCGCTTTCAGATCGGGTATTTCTCCTCATTCGATGGTGGCTGCACCTGGACAGATGGCGGCGTCCTTCCAGGGTTCGAGAAGAACGTAACGACTTCTGATATAAGTTTCGCCTTTGGCAATCACAACGATGTCTACGCGGCTGTCCTCTATGTCGGCGAAGGTCTGCGAGGAAAGAGCGGTATAGCAGTATCGACATCGACCGATGGCGGTAAGACTTTCGGGAATCCTGTGAACGTCTTTGAAGATATTGCAAACCGGGTTTTTAGTGACAAGCCCTGGATCGTTGTGGATCAGACTCAAGGCTCGCATAGCGGTTACATATACGTCGTGTGGGCCTACGACCATAATGGCACGTGCGGAGGTGTGAATAACTGCAGTGAGGAACTGGCCTTCTCGCGCTCGACCGATGGAGGCAGAACCTTCTCGCAAGTCAGCTTGGTCGAAGGAAACGCTCCTTTCTGCACGAACCCAGCAAAAGGTCGCCCTACTAATTCGACCAGGTGCGATGCAGCGCAGGGGATAATTCCTGTTGTGGAGCCAGATGGCACGCTTGTAATTGTCTCACCCTATATTGACCTGATGAATGGGCCCATTCCTACAAGACTCCTGACAATAAGTTCACATGATGCTGGTAACACCTGGACGGCGCCAGTGCTGGTGGCGACTATACATGATATTGAAGGCCGATTTCCGCCTGAGAAATATCGCAACCTCTCACTGCCCGCCTTTGGCTGTGATACCCAGACAGGCCAGCTCTACCTCACCTGGTCGGATAAAGGCACTAGAGATGCAGATATTCTGCTCACAACCTCGAAGGACCGTGGTCAAACCTGGTCGGAGCCGATACGGGTGAACGATGATCCAATGCGTAATGGAGCGAACCAGTTTCAACCACAACTAGCTGTTGCACCTGGCGGCGTTGTCAGTATCTCCTTCTTCGATACCCGCCTTGATCCACAACATAGATTGATTGATGTTTACCTGGCGCAATCCATCGATCACGGTACGTCATTCCTCAAGAATGTTCATGTGACTGCCCAAAACTGGGATCCTGCGCTTAATGCACCAGTCGATGAATATGGCTCGCAATTTATCGGTGACTATCAGGGGTTGGCCGCAGACAACCGCTTCGTCCATCCATTCTGGAATGATACGCGGACTGGCGCTCAACAAATCTTCACGGCTGCTGTACCGAGTGCTCAGCCCAATGGGCCGCCATAGGTTACATCCCTAACCGATCCATTTCCCTGGGTAACTACCTCCTCAACCCATCGACGGACAACAGCTTTGCTCTCTTCCGTTGACATGCGCAGTTCGCCTTGTTGAGGCCAGGGTTGGGTTAGTGAGAAAGTCTGATAGCGAGTTGTCATCGGCAATATTTCATGGTAAAGTGAACAGAACGAATGACATACAAGAAGAGAGAGGTAATAGATGTCTCAGTTTGATACAGCCACGCTTGCCGGAGGATGCTTCTGGTGTACAGAGGCGATTTTCAAAAGACTCAAGGGTGTGATATCAGTCCTACCAGGGTATGCAGCATCCCAGGTAGAAAATCCTTCTTACAAAGAAGTATGTTCAGGGAGAACTGGCGCGGCAGAAGCAATTCAGCTAACATATGATCCAGCGGTCATTTCCTACGATACATTGCTGGAAATTTTTTGGCATACGCATGATCCTACAACACTGAACCGCCAGGGAAATGACATCGGAACTCAATATCGCTCAGCAATTTTCTATCAAAATGACGAGCAAAAACATAGTGCCCTCGCATCGAAAGAAGCACTAGAACAATCAGGTACGTATAACAAGCCGGTTGTTACTGAAATTGTTCCTTTTACCAACTTCTATCCGGCTGAGGATTATCACAAAGATTACTATGACAGAAATCCCTCTCAGGGTTATTGTATGTTCGTGATAGACCCAAAGGTACAGAAGTTATTGAAAGAATACCGGAATGAGGTAAAAGTAGCAGAGTAAAAAGGCAGGTAAACACTCTCGTCAATTTTCTTCTCTTCAGCTTCATCTCAGTCTTATCACGGGTTCAACTCAGAAAGCCAAGCTAGACTTGGATATAGTGGTGGGAAAAAGAGGCTTTGGCAACCACTCCTTCATAAGACAGAGAGACAGAGTGAAGGGACCTTCCTTTCAGTGGGAGCCACAGCTCTCGTCTCATGCTTGTTGTGTAGCATCAGTCACTTACCGAAGACCCTGGTGGTTCCTTTCCGCTCAACCACTCCCGCGATCGGTTGCCTACGCGACCCATCTTGGAACTCCTTGAGCGCACATGGCACGACACGTCGGTTACCATAGAACTCGTTGAGGTTCTGATTCGTTACTCTGGTAGAGGATGGTATCTTTCCTCCCTCTAAGGGCATGCGGGAACGCTCTCCCGTATGTTATCAATAGTTCGCAAAAGGAGACAAAGTTATGGTAGGTATTCTTTGGACAGTTGTTGTCGTGCTCGTCGTCCTCTGGCTACTCGGTTGGCTTGCCTTGCATATAGGAGGCAGCTTGATTCATCTACTCCTGATTGTGGCGGTCATTGTGCTGTTGTACAACCTCTTTGTGGGAATGCGCAGGCGTATGTAGATGAGGTCTCTCACGCCTTCATTATTGAGGAAGTGTGCTGGTGTAACAAGTAGTGAGAGGTAACAAACAACTTGAGGGAGTTGGTGCAGCAACTCATCAACTTCCCTGAGATTCTAGATTCAGGAAGATTGTTGCTTAAGCTCTTCAATGATTAAATCAGCCCCTGAGCGTGTCTGTATCATGAGTGGCTGTAGTTCTTCAACTGCTCCGCCTAATCGCCAGTGCTGGTATTCCAGTTTCATGCCTAATGTGGTTAATGCATCTTCAACCTGGGTTAGTGCGTCGTATGCTGCCTGTAGCGTCTGCTCGTAGTGAAAATATATCTCCGGTTGAATGATGTCCCGAATGTTGATGTCCCTGAGTGTGTTAACCTTTTGAAATAAGGTTCTGATTTCAGTTGGGGTCAAACGGAACAAATGAGTAATTCATGTTGTTCTCTACTATGGAGAGAGTGGAAGAAAAAAATAGTATACTTCATCCGTGAAGACATATTGACATGCTTCTTCAAAACATAAGGTGAACGAGGAAATCAAGCGCTGCCACAGTTCACCACACGCAAAAGTAGTTTCACTAGTTGCAATGATAAGGAATGTATTATGAGTGATCTGAGAAACAAACCCGAAACCTATTGGAAAGAAAAGCTAACCCCTGAGCAGTACAAAGTGGTACGGCAAAAGGGAACAGAGCGGCCATTTAGTGGCACACTCTACTACAATCATGAACAGGGAGTATACGAGTGTGTGGCATGCGGTCAACCACTATTCTCCTCAGATGCCAAGTTTGAATCAGGATCAGGCTGGCCAAGTTTTGATAGGCCAGTTGACCGTGAGCACGTTGAATTGCATGAGGACAATTCGTTCTTTATGAAACGAACAGAAGTAGTCTGTAAAAATTGCGGGGCGCACTTGGGTCATGTCTTCGATGATGGCCCACGAGAGACAACAGGCCAGCGCTATTGTATCAATTCTGTTGCGCTGAACTTTCGTCCTGCTGAAGCAGCAGGCGAGGAAGACACGACTAGCCGCTCGTAACCAGTTTATAGTATCAGCGCAAAGTAAATGAGAAGAGGGGGGCGCAGGGATGAACCTTCAACAGGCGTCTTCGGCAACCGCTAGAAGTTCTCATGCAACTGATACCCACCTTCATGGGCGTTGGCTCATGATTGCACGTACAGGATGGTTCGTCCTTGTTGTGCTAGCGCTGGTTCTCTTCGTTGCCAGTTTTCCAGTATACATTACACAACTACAGAGTGTATGTAATGGCTCTGCATGCGCTACGGGGCAACTCACTCCCCACATTGTGGAGAAGCTCAGCAGTCTCGGCTTTTCCATTAGCGACTACGTGGCAGACAGCATTGCACTTACCCTCGTCCAGGCATTGGTCTGGTTTACGGTAGCTGGAGTGCTTGTCTGGCGAAAGTCAAATGACTGGATGGTACTGCTGGTTGCGCTCATGATGGTGTTAAAAGGCATAAGTTCTACTATGAACACAGTAGCAGGGAGTCACTCGGCATGGCAATTTCCGGCTGAACTCTTGGACTACCTCGCCTATGGACTTCTCATTCTTGTTATCCTACTCTTCCCCAATGGACGCTTCGTGCCCCGCTGGACCTGGTTGCTCATGATCGTGTATATCGTGGAGGAAGGGCTATATTATTTCTTCCCGAACTCGCCCCTCTATAGTGATCCCTGGTTCGTACTACTGGATTATCTGCTCTGGATAGGTCTTGTGATCAGCATCATGGCCACCCAGCTCTATCGCTATATATATGTATCCCATCCTGTGCAGCGACAACAGACCAAATGGGTTGTCTTCGCCATTACAATTGGTTTGCTGGTAGAGGCTGGGTTCTCTATACCCTTTCTCTTTTCCTCCTCGCTCTATCAACCAGACTCGCTCTATTTGTTGATATATAATACCGTTAGTCCTTTTTCTCTAATCCTCATCCCACTCTCATTTGGCATTGCTATTCTGCATTATCGGCTTTGGGACATTGACATCATCATTAACCGCACACTCGTATATGGCACGCTAACGGTTCTGCTCGCACTGATCTATTTTGGCCTCATCTTTGTCTTGCAATATCTCTTGAGAAGCTTCATCAACCAGCCGAACGATGTTGATATTGTTGTCTCCACCCTGGCAATTGCAGCACTGTTCCAACCATTACGAAAGCGTGTTCAAGACTTTATTGATCGTCGTTTCTACCGCCGTAAATATGATGCTGCCCGTACCCTTGCCGCTTTTAGCACTACGTTGCGTAGTGAGGTGGATTTGAACCAGTTAAGTGAGCAGTTAGTGGCTGTGGTACAGGAGACTATGCAGCCAGCGCATGTCTCATTATGGCTGAGTCGAGCCGATCAAGACGCAAAACGTAGGGTCTCCAACCAGGCGGATAGTACCATTGCTTCCTTTCACGGGAATGATATCAAATTCGGTTGATGCTTTCTGGAAAGGGAGTGGCGAGGCTGGCCCCATTGGTCCCGACTAAAGTATTTATGGAGGAGATGGAGCGGGTGAGACAGGTGAACGCGCCTTCTTCTTGTTGTTGTAAGAGGGGCGACCTGGACGAGGGCGATAGGTCACGTAGCGTGCCTTGCGCACCAGCACGAGATCGGCAGGAGGCAGGACGAGCTGTTCTGGTGCAAGGTGAGGGGTCACGACCTGCAAGCGCGAGTGGGGACGAATGAAGCCGAGCGGCTTGCCGTAGGTCAGCAGCCCGTCGATGGGATGCTGCCCGTTGCGGATCAACTGAGGGACGTACCGAACCAGCAGCGGCAAGGAGACGTCAAAGAGGTCACAACCAGCCTCGGCAGCGATCTGGAGGCGCAAGGTCTGCCAGAGGTGGGCCAACAGGAGCACGACAGCGATGTGTTGTAAGATGAGTGGGAGCTGACTGCTCCACCAGTGATGCAAGCCGAGCAGCTCTTTGAGCGTCAAAAAGGCGAGTTCAATGGTACAATCACAAATGACAAATTCTGCATGAGCCGGACAGGACATTTGCGGCTCTCCTGGTGGCGATTGCCTTTGAGGGCTCGCGAAAAGGTCACACAAGCCGTAGAATATCCTTCTGAAGGAAACAA
>WNGD01000237.1_pt1 | contig 65842 bp, 40 predicted proteins | sample 5400671 | NCBI WGS metagenome assembly WNGD01 (sample SAMN13153369, study PRJNA577476) | soil metagenome | isolation source: 40 cm soil or saprolite under grassland replicate 2 | place: USA:California | collected 2016-06-15
ACAAGCCACGTCCCGTGAGCGACTGCGCCTCTGGCAACAACGCAACAGGCACCTCCGCAGCAAGCAATCGACGTAGGGCTACGATGTCCTGCCGTTCACCGGGTTACGATGTGCCTAATCCATACATGCGTGTGCCGGGCCGCTCGGGGGGAGTTCCCTTATGCTCACCGGGTTGCAGCGGACGACACGGCACACGCAAGGCATGCCGCTACGGGGCCGCGCTTGAGGTTGTACATTGTTGTGACCAGCGACGTACGGCTATCAGCGCCCATACGCCTTCTATGACACCAAACGGCCATGTTCCTGACAGCCAGCCGTAGAGCGAGGAGGCGGCGCACGCCAGGGCGAAGATGAGTATCCACCATGGCGAGCGGTTTTCGAGCGTGTATGCGATGAGCATAACTGTCACCGCACACGCACCGAACAGGGTAAGCGTATTCATGTTATTCCGTGACTGCACCCTCAGATGCCGAGGTGACCAGCTTGACATATTTTGCCATGACACCCGAAGTGTATTTTGGTGCTGGTGCCTGCCACTTCTCCAGACGGTGCGCTATCTCCTCGTCACTCAGGTTGACGGTCAGGGCATTGCGCTCCGCATCGATGGTGATAATGTCGCCATTTTGCACAATAGCTATGGGACCACCTACCTGGGCCTCTGGTGCCATGTGACCGACCATCAGGCCATGAGTGCCACCCGAGAAGCGTCCATCGGTAATCAGACCAACCGTCTCGCCATAGCCCTGGCCCACGAGTGCAGAGGTTACTGCCAGCATCTCGCGCATGCCTGGACCACCCTTGGGCCCTTCGTAACGGATCACCACAACATCACCGTGTGTAATCTTGTGATTCATGATGGCGTCGAAGGTGTCTTCCTCCGAATCGAAGACCCTGGCGGGTCCGGTATGGCTGGTGACTTTGAGACCGGCGATCTTACAGACTGCGCCTTCTGGTGCCAGGTTGCCTTTGAGAATCACCAATGGACCAGTGGGATGCAGCGGCTTCTCCAGAGGCATCACAACGCTCTGTCCCTCGGAGAGAGCGGGAGCATATGCAAGATTTTCCGCCATAGTTTTGCCTGTGACGGTCATCACATCTCCGTGCAGGTAGCCAGCATCCAGCAAGACCTTCAGAACGGCCCATGTGCCGCCGATGCGATCAAGGTCGGCCATCACATACTTTCCGCCCGGCTTCAAGTCGGCAAGGTGCGGAACCTTGTGCCCGACGCGTGTAAAGTCGTCGATGGTGAGCGGCAGGTCCATCTGGCGTGCGATAGCGATCAGGTGCAAGACAGCATTTGTGGAGCCACCAAGAGCCATGACGAGGATGATAGCGTTCTCGAAAGCTTCCCTTGTCATAATTTGCTGTGGCGTGACCCCTTGCTCAATCAGGCGTACCACAGCCTGTCCCGCCTCGTAGCAATCCATCGCCTTGCGTGTCGTGACCGCGGGCATTGACGAGCCACCAGGCAGGCTCATACCCAGCGCTTCAATAGCGGAAGCCATTGTGTTGGCTGTATACATACCGCCGCAGGAGCCAGCGCCCGGAATTGCGCTGCACTCAACCTCTTTCAGTTGTTCGCGACTGATTTTGCCCGCGCTATACTGTCCTACCGCCTCAAATACGCTGACAATATCCACATCCTGTCCGCGGCACACGCCTGGCAGAATTGTTCCGCCATACACAAATAGACTGGGGACATTCAAACGTGCCAGTGCCATCAAGCAACCCGGCATATTTTTATCGCAGCCACCAATCGCCACCACGCCATCAAAGCGCTGAGCATTGCTCACCAGTTCAATAGAATCGGCGATCACTTCGCGGCTGGGCAGCGAAAACTTCATGCCCTCGGTCCCCATCGAAATACCGTCGCTCACCGTGATAGTCCCGAAAATCTGGGGAACGCCCCCACCGACGCGCACGCCCTCGCGAACTTTTTCTGCCAGGCGGTTAATATGCGAATTGCAAGGCGTAATCTCGCTCCAGGTGCTCGCCACACCAATCATCGGCTTATTGAAATCTTCATCGGTCAGACCGACCGCGCGTAGCATAGAGCGATTAGGGGCGCGTACATCACCTTCTGTTATCGCCTTGCTGCGATTGTTTAACGTCGTGGGTATCGAATTTGTAGACCCATTCGTCTCAGGCATATTAGCAACGCTTCCTTTCTTGTCCGAGCATAATGCTCTCCTTGAACGAACGCAGAACAAACGCAATCTCGTTGCGAACTTCCATGTACTCCGTGTTCTGCGGCAGGTGCGATGAAGATTGACCAGTTGTTGTGGAGAGGGTTCCTACGGGTCAATGATTGGTTGATTAGTTCTCGCATCTGCTCAATGTTGCACCATTATACACGAGATTCGGGTCTCTTCATAGCCATAGACCCGTAGAGGCAGGCCTTGCGTCTGCCGGGCAGTGTGCAGACTCCTCGCGAGCTGCGCCCGCCCACCCGCTCGCCCGGCAGACGCAAGGCCTGCCTCTACGGGGTGCGCTTGCTATAAGAGTCGCTCTGTTTCGTTCAGGCCGTGCAGGGTCTGCTGGTGTTCAAAAGGAAATGCTTGCTCGGTGAAGACCCGCAATGCTATATTGTAACAGTTGCGTGCCTGTTCAAGATTTTCACGTCGGTTCCCATCCGTTCGTTTGCGATGGACGTTCCCCAGGCTGACCAGGGTTGCCGCGTGCTCGACCGGGAACGAATCGGGTGTATAGACCTCAAGCGCACTTTCGTAGCAGACGATAGAGCAGCGCAGGTTCATAGCTTCGCTCATATCGATCTCGTCGGCACGCGCATGGTGGAAAAGAAAGCCCAGCCGGGTGTGAATGGCGGCCCGTTCCCTTGGGAAGGTATGTGGCAGAAATACCGACAGCGCCTCCGCGTAGCACTTTGCGGCCTTTTTCAAGTTTTCGGAGCGTCCTCCTGCAATACGTTGTCGGTAGGCGTCGCCGAGATTGATCTGCGCGGTGGCCCAGACCGTTGGGAACGTTTCGCATGGAACGACGCGTAGAGCGTGCTCATGACAGGAAATAGCATATTCAAGATTATCGCGCAATTCGCCCTGCCCTCGTTGGGTATAGGCACAGCCCAGATGCGTTTGCAGCATTGCCCATTGCTCCAGGAATGTCTCACGATCGTAGACCCAGAGTGCAGCTTTGAAGGAGCCGATGGCACGCTCGATGAACTCTTTTTGCTCAATGGCTATTGCATAATGCTGGTAGACGAGCCCCAACTGGATATAGGTTCTGGCATATTGGAATGGGTAACGTTCGAATGTATAGACCTGAAGTGCAGCTTCATAGCAGCCCATCACCTGTTCAAGCATCTGCGTATATTCTGCCTGGGATTGTGGATGAGGACCTTGCAGCAAGGTATAACCAAGCTCGTTGTGGAACTCAGCAATTATCTCTGGAGCGACATTCTTGTCTTGCACGGCCCGGGTAAGTGTCTCTTGCAGCAGCAGAACGTGTTTTTTTGTCGTTCGGTCGGGTCGACGCAAGCGAACCAGGAGCGAGCGTTCTTGCTCAGCCTGTTCGAGCCAGGCAGGCATGTCAAGGACGAATCCACCATATGTGTTGACATATGCGTCCTGGATAGCTGCTGGTGTTTTGCCGCGGCGTCGTGCATCACGCAGAAGCGCTTGCAGATGCTGCATCTGCTGCTTGATCTCTATCTTCTCTTCAACCTGTGCGGTAATGAGCCTTTCTAGTTCTTTATCGGTTTCATGTTCCATGAGAAGTGCATTGGTTTCCAGGTAATGGCGCCCTTTACGATAATCTCGCATACTGACATTGAGCCACTCGATGAGCTGCTGAAACAGGTCGAAACGCAAGAGGTTATCAAAGTCTAACATGAATGAACGCTTCCTCTTCTAGCTACTGTTAGCAAAAGCCGGACCTACAAGCTGCATCAGGAAATTTATGTATAGGCGTGAATAGATATTATGCAGCAAGTAAAGGCAGTTAATAAAAAATCCCCTTAGACGCATGATAAGCTACAAATAATGGTAATGGAATATCACAGCCTTAACATTAGCTTATCATTTACGTTTAAGAGCAGGCGTCTCAAATGATACTCGCTTTTCCATGTACAACGGGATTACATAGTGTACCGGGTTGATCAATGCTAATCTGCACAGTATCACCCGCTTCCAGGGTAAAGGGGTATTCCGGGATGAGCGTTCAGGCAACACTCTGTTTCGTTTTCTGCAACCAGTTCTCCAACTCCTGAGCTGCGACAGGACGAGAGAGATAATAGCCTTGCGCTGTATCACAGCCAAGTGTGGTCAGCAGATTCCAGGTTGGTTGATCTTCCACTCCCTCTGCAACAACACTGAGACCGAGACTATGAGCCATGATCACGGTAGAACGGACAATCGCTATATCCGTCTGAGTGGTTGCCAGATGTTGAATAAACGAGCGGTCGATCTTCAGTTCATCCACTGGCAGGTGCTTAAGATACGCCAATGAGGAATAGCCTGTTCCAAAATCGTCAATGGAAATGAAGATGCCCTGTTCAAACAGTTGTCGTAACACATCCAGAGCTATGTCCCCATTGGTCATCAATGTGCTCTCTGTGACCTCGACACAGAACATGCGCGCGGGTAAATGATGTTGTTTGAGCAGCGCCGCGATTCGCCCCGGCAGCATGGTATCACGCAGGTTCCAGATGGACAAATTGACGGCCATCTTCAACTTCAGGCCCTGACGATACCAATCGCTGCATTGTCGGATGGCCGTTTCCAGCACCCTGAGTGTCAGGGGGACAATCAGCCCGGTCTGTTCTGCCAGGGGAATGAACTGGTCAGGAGGAACAGAGCCAAACTCGGAGTGATGCCAGCGCGTAAGTGCTTCAACAGAGTGGATCTCTCCCGTTTTGAGGTAGGCTTTCGGCTGGTAATATAATTGCAGTTCCCGGTTAGTGATCGCGTGGCGCAGGGCTCCAACCAGGAGCAAGCGCTGTGGACTATATTGATCGTCTCTGGCATCGTAAAGCGCGTAGCCCTCCTGGGTGCGTTTGGCCTGAGACATCGCAATATCAGCGCGACGAATCAGGGTGGTAGCATCTGTACCATGCTCAGGTGCCAGAGCGATGCCGATACTCATGTCAATGTGTAAAGGGAGGTCTGTGACAGTGAAAGGCTCCTTGAGGCTGTTTTGAAGGCTCATAGCAAGCGCACAAACTTCCGCCTTATCGGTCAGAGGCAACATGATGGCAAATGTGTCTCCTGCCAGGCGAGCGAGGATCATAGTGCTTCCTATCGTATCGGAAAGACGCATGGCGATGCGCTGGAGCAGTTGATCACCATGCTGGTGTCCAAAGGTATCATTGATTTCCTTGAAGCGGTTAACGCTCAGCAGCAGGAGTGCGACTGCGCGCTGTCCTTGCTCTCCTGACGCGAGAAACTGTTCCAGTCGTTCCTGGAGCAGGAGACGGTTGGGCAGACTGGTCAATGTATCATGGAGAGCCAGGTGCCGAAGCCTCTCCTCAGCCTGTACCCGCTGGCTCACATCAATTGCTAACCCGGTTACACCAGTTAACTGTCCTTGCGCATCACGTAGAGGGGTATAATGCGTATCAAATGACAGATCTCCTATCTTGTTGACACAGGAGAATGCTTCACCGGAGAGGGCACGGCGCAGCGCATCAAGCAGTTGTGGAAAGTCGCGGTAGACCTCGAATACCGAACGTCCAACAACTCCTGGCCTTGGCCCGAAAGCTTGTAATCCCTGGCCCTCTGAAAGGGTGATGACACCAGAGGCATCGAGGGCAAATAAGATGATGGGCATGTTAGAAACCACCATGCGGTATCGTTCCTCGCTCTGGCGCAGGTCCTGTTCCATCTGCTTGCGTTGGGTGATGTCTCGAATAATGGCATAATAGCAACGCCCGTTCATGCTAGTGATTGCCGTCAAGGAAAGCTCGATCGGGAATTCATGACCATCTTTACGAAGGCCAACCAATTCAAGAACACGATTGGAGAGGAGGGAATGTCCTGCCTGGCTGCTGCGTTCAAGGCCGTGTTGATGAGCGGAGTGAAAACGCTCTGGCATCAGAAGGGTCAGTGGTTGCCCAACAGCCTCCTCAAATGTGTAGCCAAAGCTGCGTTCAGCTCCTCGATTCCAAAACGTGATGATCCCGTGCTCATCAACTGAGATAATAGCATCATGCGTCAGACGGCTAAAGATATATAAAGGCATCTCCGAGATGTGGAGAGCGTCATCGAGATAGTCATCGTGGGTCCGTTGTGCCAGCATCCGTCACCCTCCTCTTTTTGGCCTCTTATGGAACGAGACATACATATCGTCTCAATTCTTCTATCGACACAGGAGGGAGGAAGAGTAGGGTATCAGCGAATTCCCATGCGCATAGCGCCGTCGAGTCTGATAACCTCGCCATTGAGCATTGTGTTTTCGATGATATGTTTTGCCAGTGCCGCATACTCAGAAGGGCGTCCCAGGCGTGGTGGGAAGGGAACTTGTTGGCCGAGCGAAATACGAGCCGGTTCTGGCAAAGCTCCTAACAGCGGGGTATCGAACAGTCCGGGAGCAATGGTCATTACACGAATACCGAAGCGTGCCAGTTCGCGTGCAACAGGCAATGTCATAGCCACAATGCCTCCTTTAGAGGCAGAATAAGCTGCCTGGCCGATCTGACCCTCGAAGGCAGCGACCGAGGCTGTGTTGATAATAACGCCGCGCTCATCCTCTGCATCGGGCTTATTCTCGCTCAGCACAGCGGAGGCCAGGCGAATAACATTAAAGGTACCGATCAGGTTCACATTGATAACTTTGCTAAACGACTCCAGGCTGCTCGGACCAATTTTGCCCAGCACTCTTTCGGCGACGCCGATGCCAGCGCAATTAATGACCACGTGCAATCCACCGAAGTTATCAACCGCCGCCTGTAATGCGGCCTTGACGCTGGCTTCGTCCGTCACATTGGTCCGCACAAACTGGGTTGCCGTCCCCAGTTCTTCGGCCAGCGCCAGGCCAGTTTCGCTATTCAGATCGGCAATAATCGCCTTTGCTCCTGCCTGTGTCAGTAAGCGTACACATGCTGCACCAAGACCGGATGCGCCACCTGTGACCAGAATACCTTTGTTCGTAAGCTCCACTGTATTTTACCTTTCGTCTTTGTGTTCAGCAGCCCTGCTGTGTTTAAGAAACCATGTATAGAGTTGTGGATTGGCATATGTGCGTGTCCACGCATCGTGATCGGCATCGGGGTAGATAGTGAATTGGACATTGCCCCCACATTCTTTCAGATATTCTACCATCTGTTCCGTATATTCTATCGGAATTACTGTATCTTTCGCCCCATGGAACGTCCAGACGGGCAGGCGTTGAATAGAGCAGACGGCGCTAGGATCGCCACCACCGCAAATCGGAGCAATGGCGGCAAAGCGCTGCGGATTAGCAATTGCCACTGCCCAGGTACCAAAGCCGCCCATACTATTGCCCGTGACATAGATGCGATCGGGATCAGTCGCGTACTTACTCTCGATCTCATCCAGCAACAGGCCCAGAGCATGCACTTTCGTCACCCAGCCTTCAAACATCGCACATTGCGGCGAGACAACGATAAACGGAAAATCCTGTCCCTCTGCGATAAGTTTCGGTGGTCCATGGCGTTTAACCAGCTCTAGATTCGTGCCACGTTCGCCTACTCCATGCAGATAGAGCAAAAGCGGCCAGCATCGTGTGTTTTGAGGATCATACTCTTTTGGTAGATAGAGCAGGTACTGAAGCGAGACGGAGATCGTGACCTGCCCTTGAAAGGTATGCGCCTGTTGTGTATTATCGTCCATAAGACACATTCGCTTTCCTGGATATGTTACGTTTCAATCAGAGTTCTCTTGTGGAGTCTTCTTTATGATACATTGTGGCGAGTATTATTTCCATCCCTTCAGAGCGATTCAAACGTCCCGTAGAGGCATGCCTTGCGTGTGCCGCGCGTGGGGAGGACTACCCTGATGCTCAAGCGTATTGCTCCCCACGCACCCGGCACACGCAAGGCATGCCTCTACGGGCCCAGGTTTAGAGTTGTGGCTCTTGCCGCTATATATGTTACAGTGCTAGACTTTCTAATATATTATAGATTTCTGGAAGGATTGTTGAGTTGAATAAGAAACAGGAGCGTATACATCTGCTTGAACGGCAGATTGAACGCTTGCGAAAACGGATAGATATAGTAGAGTTACGGAGTAACTGGTATTCGTGGGTGCGGGTCGCTATCTTCCTGGGGGGGCTGGCACTGGCTATACTGGCATTTTTCTTTGTGAACAGGTGGGCAGGAGCGGCACTGGCGTTTGTGGCTATCGTGATTTTTGCGATTGTTGCACGCTTCCACAGCAGGATCGAGCGTAGCCTCGTCAGGCACAGGCTCATGGCCCATATCAAGGCAACACAGATTGCACGTATACGCCTGGATTGGGAGGCTATTCCCGCCGCTCCCTCGACTGAGGTACTAGTTGAGCATCCTTTTGAGGTCGATCTCGATATAGGCGGAGCGCGTTCGGTGCATCAACTGCTCAATACGGCTGTATCGCGTGAAGGGAGTCAGCGTCTGCGCGACTGGCTATTGAGTACGAAGCCGGATTTGCAAACGATTCGCCAACGACAGACGCTGGTGCGCGAATTGACTCCGCTGACGCTGTTCCGTGATAAGCTATTGATGAATTCGTTGCTGGCCTCAAGGCGTGCTTCCGAGCAACTGGAAGGCAAACGCCTGTTGCTCTGGCTGGATATGCAATCTCAATCTGCGTCTCTACTTCCATTGCTATTGGGAGCGTCGGCGCTGAGTGGAGTGACAATCGTCCTGCTGCTGCTGAATGTCTTTTTGGGCTTCCCGTATTACTGGCCATTGTCGATACTGGCCACACTTGCCCTTTTCTTTTCGACGGCACATCTGCGCGGGGATCTTTTTGGGGATTCATACTACCTGCGCGATGGTTTCGCCACGCTGAGCACAGTCTTCGAGTACCTGGAGCACTATCCGTATGGGAGACAGCAGCATCTCAAGAAGCTGTGCGAGCCGTTCTTTGTGGAGCATGCCCATAGTCCTTCGGTACTTTTAAAGCGTACTGCGCGCATCGCCTCGGCCTCCACGTTGAAAAATAATGGTATACTGTGGCTGATTGTCAATGCGTTCGTGCCATGGGATGCATATTGCGCGTACCGTTTGAACCAGTATAAGGCGCAGGTTGCGGCACGTCTTCCCACATGGCTCGATGTGTGGTTTGAACTTGAGGCACTCTGTTCTCTGGCATCCTTTGCGTACTTGAATCCGGAGTATAGCCTGCCGGACGTGGTGCCTGCTACAGAGTTGACCCGGCACGAGGTCTTTAGCGCCAGGGATCTGGGGCATCCGCTGATTCCACTAGAAAAGAAGGTCACGAACAGTTTTGCCATCGAGAAATTGGGCGAGATTGTGATCATCACCGGCTCGAATATGTCCGGGAAAAGCACATTTTTACGTACACTGGGCGTCAATCTCTGCCTGGCCTATGCGGGTGGTCCTGTCAATGCGACAATGTTGCATACCATGCTCTTCAGAATTTTCACCTGTATTCGTGTCAGTGATTCGGTGACCGATGGCTATTCTTACTTCTACGCCGAAGTGAGGCGTCTCAAGGCGTTGCTGGTTGCCCTGGCACAGGATGAGCAATTGCCGCTGTTCTTCCTGATCGACGAGATCTTTAAGGGGACCAATAACCGCGAACGCTTGATTGGGAGTCGTTCGTATGTGCGTAATCTGGTTGGACGCAATTGTGTCGGCCTGATCTCTACACATGATCTGGAACTGGTGCACCTGGCTGATATCTTGCCGGAGGTCTCAAACTATCACTTTAGAGAAGATGTGTTTGGAGGACGAATGGTCTTCGATTATGTCTTGCGCGATGGTCCCAGCCCGACGACTAATGCGCTGAAGATTATGCAGATGGAAGGTCTGCCCATCGAGGAAAATGATGAATCATAATGATCATGTGCGCCTTTTGCGCAAAGGAGTGCCTGGACCAGGTGGTGTATGGGCAGACCTTGGCTCAGGCACGGGAGCCTTTACACTGGCTCTGGCTGACCTTATCGGTGAGACGGGACGCATCTACAGTGTGGACAAAGATCGCCGCGCACTCAGGGAGCAAGAACAGACTCTACATAGCCGTTTTCCCGCGATTACCGTACAGTATCTCGTGGCCGATTTTACGCAGCAACTCACTCTTCCTCCATTGGATGGGATCTTGATGGCGAATTCGCTGCATTATGTGCGCAACAAAGATGCATTGTTGCAACGGCTACATAGCTATCTGCAACCAGAGGGACGTCTGCTGCTTATTGAGTACAATGTCGATCGTGGCAATCCGTGGGTGCCTTACCCGCTCTCGTACCCTACGTGGGAAACCCTGGCACATCAGAATGGCTTTAGCAGTACACAATTGCTGGAAAAGGTGCCCAGTCGCTTTCTTGGTGAGATGTACTCGGCTATCAGCTTGCGTTACTGATCTCAGCAGGGAAAAGTAAAGATGTCGTAGCATAGAATGAATAGAACAGGTGAAAAAAATTGAAACGCTTTTCCTTTAAAAAGTATGAAATGTCTCTATTTGCACTCGTTCTCGTTGCCACCCTGGCACGACTGGTCCTCATTTCGCAAAACTGGCCAGTTACCAACAGCGACGAAGCGAATATGGGGCTGCTCGCCCGGCATATCGCTTATAATGGAGAGTGGCCCATTTTTTTCTATGGTCTCCCCTATATGGGACCGATTGAAGGATATATTGCCGCGCCGCTCTTTCACCTTTTTGGCCCATCAACCTTCACGCTAAGACTTGGCCTTATTCCTTTCTTTTTCCTGTTTGCCGTCTGCATGTATTACCTGACACGTCTTCTCTATACTCCTGGCCTGGCCTTTTTTACTGTTATACTGCTCTGTTTTGGCTCCGGTGAGGTCATTGCACGGCAGATCAAAGCGGTCGGCGAATATCCTGAAATCGTGTTTTTCGCTGCTGCGATCTGCTTGCTTCTTGTCTGGTTGGCGCGCTCCGGATCGACTGACAACTCGCGACCAGATCTCCGGCGCATCCTTCTCTACGGCTTGCTCGGCCTCATTATGGGGCTGGCGCTCTGGGTGGATTTTTTAATCCTGCCATTCGTCGGCAGCGGAGCGTTGTTCTTGTTCTTCTTTTGTCGTCGCGAATTACGATCATGGGCCGGTGTCAGCCTGCTGCTCGGCATCGTGTTGGGTGCTTTTCCGTTGATCGTGTACAATGTTACCGCACCTCTGGACCACAATTCGATTGCGGTATTATTGAGCATACATAGTAGCGGTAGTAATCAGCACCCTCCGTTTCTCCAACAACTGGTCGGTACGCTGCTGATCAGCTTACCGAATGCAACAGGCTACAATCCGCTCTGCGGTAACACTGCCTTCCCCTATTTTCATGCTGCCGGGAGCCCTTCCAGCATCTCCTGTATCCTCCTTCAGGGAGGATGGAGCGCAGGCTACCTGATCTTATGGACGCTTGCGGTGGTTGTTGCGATTCGTTTCGTCTGGCGGCATTGGCAAGGAACTTCATTGCTAAAACCAGCCTGGACATTTGAAGAGCGACAAAGGATGATACTTCAGTGCGGGCGGCTCATGCTACTGGTCAGCGCGCTTGGGACGCTCGTACTCTTTGCGCTCAGTCCCATCGCTGCGACTTCTCCAGGTCCCACGGCGCGTTACCTGATCTGCCTGCTTGTCGCGCTGCCAGCAGTTTTGTGGCCACTGTGGAAAGGGGTGTCCGCGGCACTCACGGTGTCAAACTGGCGAGCACGAACTCCGTTGCTTTTACGCGGGTGTCTCCTTGTACTCATTCTGGCTGTCTATGTTAGAGGTACCTGTACAACGTTCGCAGACATACCTGACGCACAGGCATACTACAAGCGACAAGATGAACTGGTGCAAAAATTGCTCGCGCTTGGCGCAACACGTATCTACTCTGAGTATTGGACCTGCAATCGCCTGGCGTTCCAGAGCCAGGAAAAGATTATCTGCGCCACCCTCGACGAGCAACTCAACCCGGGCTTTGATCGCTACCTTCCCTATCGTGATATCGTGAGAGCTGCTCCTCATCCCGTCTACGTATTTCCCAGCAATATGCCGCAGGTTACGGCCCTTGATGCCAGGATGAAACGCGACGGAATTATGATGACCTACCAGCGGCTGACCTTTCAAAACTATGTGATATACTTGCCCGGTACCACTTAATTCAGCATAGCCATAATCTGTCGAATGGATTTGATGTGGTTCTGGATCTCAACACGATCTTTAGCAGTCGGTGCGAGTTCCAGGTAGACCATCAAGTCGTGCAGGGCGCGTGCATAGTGCTTGAGTTGGAGGTGGATAGTTCCACGGTCTCTGCGTTCAGGGGCTGCTTGAGGCATAAGCAGGACCATGAGGTCACAGATGGTAAGAGCATGAGTATAGTCTTCATTGCGAAGGTAGATCTGCTTGAGGTTGTTGAGCATGCGAAATAGAAGTTGCTTGTGAGTGATGGGTGCGAACCACTGTGCGTGAAACTTGATTCTTCCTCCCACAATATGTTCTGCCATCTGGCGAATGCGTTCCCTGCACTCTTGTTCACTGAAGAACAGGCCACCTTCAAATGCATCAATATAGATGATACGTTCTGGTAAGCGGCACCTGACCATGAAGTGGTATGGCAGGCCCGCGCCATCAAGCTGTATCCCGACTCGTCGTCCGACCTCCATATAGAGCAGTGAGAGCGTGATCGGGATGCCTGTATGATTCTCCAGGACGCGGTTGAAGAAACTATTCTCCGGGTTTGTGTAATCGGCCTGATTGCCATGGAATTGCTCTTCTGTAAAGAGCACCTGGTTCATGGCATGTAGTATGGTCAGAGGATCAATGTTTTCTGGCAGTGTGGGCTGTACCTCCTGCTCTGGTAATTCGAGCAGGGCACGGACTCGCCTCGCAAGCAAGTCGAGTTGCGTTATGTAGTGTGCCATATCGAGGTCCGGGTACGCTGTACTTGCAATTAAGAGTGCCGCCTGCGCCAGATCAATGGCGGCATCATCTCCCATTACCAGGGCTTCAAATGCTCGATAGGTGCGTTGTTTAGCTGTCTCTTTCGGGAATCTGTCGGCCATACTTTGGGCATTTAACCATAAAACCTCCCTCAGATGCAAGTTTTTAGCTAGAAGTAGCAGGACGATGCAAACGACCCGTAGAGGCAGGCCTTGCGTCTGCCGGATCGTCCCCGTAGCAAACTCCTCGCCCGCTCGTCCGGCAGACGCAAGGCCTGCCTCTACGGGTCCATGGCCGCAACGTCTATTATTCCAACTGGAACCGGCGGTTGCTTTTCCTGCGGGCGCAGCGTCCTACGCTGATCTCGAATTGCTGGCGCTGAAGCTTTCCGCGTGGAGGTATTGGTGGCGTGCCTGACCCAGCGGATGAAAAAGAAGAGCAATATCCAGTTGATAAAGCCCACGGTAAGCAGGAAGACTGTTATCGGTGCGCCCAGGCTGTTTAGCAACAGGTAGAGCATCCCCGTCAGCAGGATATTGCCGAGACCGACGGGTATGAGGACCAGCCAGGCAAACTGCATCAACTGGTCGGAGCGCAAAAGATGGATTGTAGAGGTGGATTTATTATGTATTTTCGTCACAGAGCGATTCAAACGTGTCCGTAGGGGTCGGCCTGATTTTCGTCACGAGGTGCTTGCTAATATATACAAAAGCAGAGCAAACACTATTTATTAGTAAAACAATATAATACGATCATTCCAGTAGATGCAGTTCCCTTGCTTTGAGAATAGCCTGTGTTCTGCTATGAACTCCTAGCTTGGTGTAAATATTGTTCAGGTGGGTTTTGGTAGTGCTCAAGGCAATTACGAATTCCTGTGCGATCTCTTGATTGCTTCTGCCAGCGGCTATGGATCGTAGTACGTGCAGTTCACGTTCGCTGAGCAGGCCTGTTGTGAGTTGTGGTAGTTGCTCGTCGGCTATTGTTTCGCCCGCCGCTTGCAGGAGTTTGCGTGTGTAGGCTGGAATGATGCTGCGCGTGATAGCATGGTGCAGCAAACTGATAATCGGCTCTCCCTTGTCGATAAAGATGCGGATGTAGTCTTCAGGTGCGCCGAGTGAGAGTGCTCGTGCCAGGGAGGTAAGGGCTTGCTCCAATTGTCCCTGTGCCTGTAAGATTATGGCTTGCAGGATAAGATATTCGAGGACTAAGCGTCCCCAGTCTGCTGTTTCTGCTGCTGGAAGGAGGCGTTCTACGATCCTCAGCGCTTCGGCATAGCGGCCTTGAGCTATAAATACCTGGATCAGTATTGGATACTCGCCCTCAAGTGGATTAGGTAATATTTCGTGTTCACTTAATCCACATGTCTGTGCCCATTGTGCTGCGGCCTTGCTATGACCTGCCTTTAGTTGTATCCATGCTTGCTGTGCTGCTACCATCTTTACAACTATATCCATGTGGTAGCTGTCAACCATCTGTACGATCTGTTGCATTATTGCCAATGCCTCATCTATATTCCCCTTTAGCATCTGGATACGGGCAAGCGTGCAGTATCCTACAGCGAGCGTACCTATGTATCCCCATTGTTTGCCCAGAACGATGCCATCACGTGCATAGCGTTCGGCTGCTTCCAGATCATTCCATTCGTACCATAACTCAGCCAGATGGACATAAGACAGGCTGACGATTGGGAAGATGTGTCCTTCGTATTCGGTTCCGAATTGTATCGCTTGCTTATGAGTTTCGAGTGCCCGGTGCAGATGTCCCTGTGTAGCGTCTATATAGCTCTGCCCCGCGATGCTAGCTACGACGCAGTGAATATTTTGTGCGGTCATCCCGGTTTTTACGGCCTCCGCATAGGCTTCGCTTGCTCTGACGAAATCACCGCTTAGCATGTAAGCATTGCCTATACTGGTGGCGACCACACTACGCATGAAGGCGTTCTCTTCTGGCAGCAACTGCAGTGCTTTGCGCGAAAGTTCTATGGTCCGGGTGACATCGCCGTGAAAAGCGGCCAGTACTGAGCGACTACCAATAAGCTCACTCTCCAGTCGTTGCAAGAAGATCGGGTCTTCGTCAGGGTTCTGTTGCAATGTGTTGAGAGTCTGTTCGACTTCTTGCAGAAGGCAATCAGCGGTGTCGAGCTGCCCAATAGCCATATATGCTCCAGCCTGGAAGAGGTGCAGCTCTGGTCGGGCGCGTATAGTTTCTTGTGGAAGCAGGGAGAGCCAGTGCAAAAATGTCGTGACATCGCCGCGCATGTGCATGAGTTGCGAGGCTTTGTCTACAAGTTGGGCGGCGTAGGACAGATCGTGAGCAGTCAGTGCATGCTCCACGGCTTCTGGGAGCAGGTTATTCTGCTCATACCAGTTCGCGGCTTTTATATGCAGTTGTGGTACCAGGTCTGGTTGTATCTGCTGCAAGCGGTCGCGCAGGAACTCAGCGAACAGGTGGTGATAGCGATACCAGTGGCGCTGTTCGTCGAGCGGAATAAGAAACAGGTTGGCTTGTTCCAGTCTTTCCAGCATAGCCTGGCTATCATCCCGTCCATTAATCGCATTGCAGAGTGGAGCGCTCAGGCGCTCCAGGATGGATGTCTGGAGCAAGAAGGCGCGGACATGCTCGGGCTGGCGCTGTAAGACCTCGCCTGTCAGATAGTCTAGCACATAACGATGCCTGCCCGTAAAGGACTCAATGATATGGCGAGCGCCACCCTCGACACCTCCAGCGTTTGCAGTTTCCTGGCGCCCTTGCATCGAAAGTGCTGCCAGTTGTAATCCTGCCACCCATCCCTCTGTATGCGCATCGAGGGCCGCGATCTCTTCATGTGAAAGGCGCAATCCCATGACTTGATTGAGAAAGGCCGTGACTTCGTCGAACGTGAACCGCAGATCCTGTACACGGATCTCGGTGAGCTGTCCCTGCGCACGCAGACGTGTCAGGGGCAGTGGTGGATCAGTACGGCTGATAAGTACCAGGTGCATACATGAAGGTAGATGTTCGAGCAAGAAAATCATACCATCGTGGATCGCCTGTGTCGTGATGAGATGATAATCGTCGAGCAGCAGGACTACATCATGCGGAACCCGGGCACATTCATTAATCAAGATGGTCAGGATAGCCTCTATAGGTGGTAACGGTATTGTCTGGAGCAGAGGCATTACTTTATCTTTAACGGTGGGACAGATGCTTTGCAGTGTAGCAACGACGTAAGTCCAGAAGCGTATGGGATCATTATCGCCCGTATCCAGAGCAAGCCAGGCATGAGGAATCTGTGTTATGGCCTGCCAGCTGCTTAGCAGCGTTGTTTTACCAAAGCCCGCTGGCGCTGAAATGAGTGTTAGTTTGCTATAGAGCCCATGGGTCAGGCGCTCCATCAGGCGTTGACGCGCCACGAGATAGGCGCGAGGTGGGGGTAGATAGAATTTGGTCGTGAGCAGGGGATTTTGTTGCAGTCCATTCGTATATAATGCACCTGTAATGCGCCGTGGCATATCATTTTGTGCAATCGTCGTGGATGCATGTTCCTTATGTGAAGAGGTACTTGCAGACGTTGCCGCGACGAGTTCTGCTTCAATTGGAACCGCAGGCACAGGTGATTCTGGTCGTATGTTTTGTGTTATCTGAGCAGACAGTTGTGCGGCAATAGTATCCAGCCGCTCCTGAACGAGTTCCTCAGTCTTCCCCAGATACGCTTTACGCAGTTTTCCCTGGTATTTGCGATAAGCGTACCAGTACCAGCTCCCGCTCTTCTGCTCACGACGAGCGGTAAAGTTCCCGTGCAGGCTTTTGACATGAAAGGTCGTAGTGCTCTCCTCGTTCAGCCATTGCCACCACGCCGCGCTTCCAACAGGAATACTACGCTCCAGTCCTTCTTCTACATAGAGTGTAAGGATGCTATTGTTTACTTGTGGAGTGATATGAGCCATAACCGCCTCACTGTATCATGGCTTCGCGTTAAAGTTACTCAACTGTGATATAGCACTTTTTGGGTAACTTTGCAAGTCATACAACTTCGAGAGGCACCCACACATGCAGGTGTCTCTCGAAGTTGTAATATGCTTGTTGTAAGAAGCCGATCAACTAGATCGCAGGTGCCTGTTCTGATGGTTTTTGTTGCTCTGGCGAAGGTCTCTCCAGACGCCTGGTCATTGCGCGGGTAGCTGCCATCCATGCGCGTATAAAGAGCCAGATGGCGATAATAACTACGCCAGCTAGCGAGATCCACATAATGATAAGCGCTGCCGTCGGTTGTGAGCTACTGGTGAATTTGTCAGCAAAGCCTGCAAGATAGGTCTGGCTGGCTGCTTCGATTGCGAAGACCAGCGGCAGATAGTAGAGTGTCGCCCCCAGCACAAGGAATGTTGTTGCGATGCGGTAAGCATTGATGTCATCGTCCACTCTGCGCGTAAGTTTGACTGCAAGGGCTATGAGTAGACATAACGCTGCAAGCGGGCCGGTGATTGGGAGTGCCAGGCCTGCCACAATGTTTGGCTGGAAGAAGATCCAACTCATAGCGAAGGTAATCAAGAGCAAGGCATCGCGCATAAGTATGTAGGACATCCACCAGACATCGGCGCCAAGTCGTAAGCCTTCGCGGCGCAGTGTACGTAGCACATAGGGGCGTCCCAGGTGCAATATCAAGGTCATCGTCCAGAGGGCAGGGAGGAAGGCGACTATTGTTGCCACCATCCATTGTGAGCCTCCCTGTACCAGGGCATTGGTGATCGCAGTTGCGACATCATCGGGTTTCATCTATCTTTCCTCGTTTCTTTCTTGGCTTGTCATAGATAACAGGACGCGAACTACGTACCTATTCAGCGCTAGACGTTGGCTCCGGCACCTCTGGTCGTCCGCCTGTACGTAAGGCATAGCCAGCGGCGACCGCGCCCATGATGGCGAGCAGTGCGATAGAGGCATAGGCGATGCCAACTGCCCAATTCGGATTGCTACTGGTGACCAGGAAGTTGCTGATGTTAAGAAGACCACCTGTCGCCACGCTATTGGCCTGCACACCCAGCAGGTAAGGCACGAAGTAGAGGAGCGCTCCTATGCCTAGCAGAATGCTGGTAAGACGATAGGCACGTAGATCGTGGTCAGGATCGCCCATGAGTTTGACGAGCAATACACCAAACAGCGCTGCCGCGGCCAATCCGCCTGTGAGCGGGAGCGCATCTGTAGTGATTACATCTGGGAAGAAGAACATAAAGCTCATGACCACGCCTGAAACGATCAACAGGTCGCGCAGGGCTACATAGATAAGCCAGAGCAGGTCTGCTCCCAGGCGCAGGGTAAAACGATCAATCATGTCGAGAATATAGGGACGGCCCAGGTGGAGTCCCAGGATGGCGAGCCATACAATAGGCAGGATCGCTGCCAGCGTGCCCTCTAAGAATTGTTCGCCGCCAGCGTTGATACCATTGACAATTGCGGTGGTAAGATCTTGTGGTGACACTGTCACACCTCCTTGCGTATGAATGCTCCCTTGCGGGTATCCAATCCTACATTTAACGAACTGCCTGAGCTTTTTCTCTGACCTCAGGTTGGATAACATGAATTGTTGGGCAGAGCGTGGCCAGATCGCAGCGTAAGCAGCGGCTTGCCTCCTGTTGTGCCTGTTTTTCGCTGAAACCACGCGCAAACTCGGTCGCGCGATCTCGCGCTGCTGCACTTAATAGCGGCATGACCTCGCGTGGCGTTGGACGCAGGTCCAGATCAATCCTTCCTTCTGGCGGCAGCGTCGAAACTATGCCAGGATCATCGTCAGGCATCTCAGTTACCGCGCGCGGAGAAAGTTTGCGTAGATAAGCATGAATAGAACGTGCGGCCTGTCTCCCGTGGGCTGCAGCGTGAATGATGGTCTTCGGGCCATAGGTGACATCGCCAGCGGCGAAGACACCAGGTGCGCCTGTTGCCAGCGTCTCTTTATTTATCAGTAAGCCTCCCCATGCTGCTACTTGCACGCTTGTGCCTTCAGGCAGGAACGAGGGATCGGGAGCCTCACCAATAGCGACCAACAGGCTGGAGAGTGGTAATTCAAACTCTGTTCCAGGAATAGGAACCGGGCGACGACGACCTTTCTCGTCAGGGGAAGTCAGTTCCATCTTGACACAGCGGACGCTTTGCATATGACCGTCTGTACCCAGAATCTGTATGGGATTAGTGAGTTCATGCAGTTCGATGCCTTCCTCAAGTGCTGCACGAATTTCCTCTTTTTGTGCAGGCATCTCAGCACGACTGCGTCGATAAAGGATATGCACACTCTTAGCCCCTGCGCGTAAGGCTGAGCGAGCTGCATCCATCGCCGTACTGCCGCCGCCAACTACCGCTACATCGCCCGTGAGTGTTGTTTTGGGATCAAGGTTAAACTGTTTGAGGAATGTTGTGGCTGGAATAACCTCTGGGAATGCTGCCTCGCCTGCGATACCCAGCAACTGACTTTGTTGTGCTCCAACAGCCAGCAAGACCGCGTTGTAGGCTTTTTGCAGATCATCGAGAGTGACATCACGGCCAACGGCGGTGTTCAAACGAATCTCAACTCCGAGTTCAGTGATGGCATCGATATCGCGATTGAGTTCGGCGCGTGGCAGGCGATAGTCTGGAATGCCTACTGCCATCATGCCACCGGCGACGGGCATGGCATCGAAGACGGTCACGCTATAGCCACGGCGGGCAAGGTAGTAGGCCGCGCTCAATCCTGTAGGCCCTGCCCCTATAATGGCGACCTTCTCTGAACGGCGCTTTTTGGGTGGAGTGATCACGCGACGTATTGGGCCACCATGATCGGTCGCGAAACGCTTGAGATCGCGTATGGCGATCGGTTCATCGAACTCGCCCCGACGACACACATCTTCACAAGGAGCCGTGCAGACACGTCCACAGATGCTGGGGAAAGGATTGGGTTCGGCGGCGACTTCCAGTGCTTCGCTGTAACGACCTTCGGCAATCAAGCTTACGTAAAGACCCGCATTCGTTCCAACTGGGCATGCGGCCTGACAGGGAGCGCGCAGGTCTTCCTTACGCTCACCAAGCCAGCTACGCCAGCTCTGCCATGTCTCTTTACGTTCAGCAACGTGCCATCCATGGTCTTCGCCCCAGGGCGTTTCACCTGGTTCTTCGGGAGTTGCACGTGTATATGCATCAAGCGGTTGCCAACCATTGTCGGCGGGAAGATATGTCACAGGACCGCGTCGCGCATAAGCTGCTATCTGTGCATTACTCTCAATGACAATCGCGTTGGTCGGGCACTCTTGCACACAGACCTGACAACCGACGCAGGCAGCAACCTGCACGGGCTTCAGCATCATCCACGGGCGTTCAGCCCACTCAGCCGGGATCGGGCTCTGGCGTATTAGCGCGTCCCCAATTTCTCCATCACCGGAAGGACGAGACATATCAAGACAACGTACAGGACAAAGATCCATACAGATTCCACAATTAATACAATTCCGTTCGTTTAACTGGAAACGATAGGCCATCTTGACCTCCTCTCGGGAACATATACAGCGCTTCCAACGACACAGTGTATTATTAACTGATGTCATGGTATGCGATGATGTACAGAGAGTAAAGCGAAAACGTCACAGATGAGTCACAGAAAAGGGTTACAAAATCACGTATTGACGTATAAACATGTTGTTTAATCCTATTGTGATTTGATGATTTAATCTATAACTAAGGAAGCTGTTTATAATTTGCCCTTCATTAAAAATAGATTAAATTGCCCTGGCGAAAAGAGGAGGTATTCTATTGGCTATGGAATTCTAGAGATGATCGGATGGATTTCCTACGTTCCGCATTATCGATATCATATTGAAGCCACTTTTCTAGCGGCCAATCTTCGACCAACTCGATTCTTTCGGCAGCCCACCCGGCATATTCAGTAGAGATATCACATCCTTTCCATTTTCGTTTAAGCTGTTCAGCTACAACTGCAGTTGTACCTGATCCTAGAAAGGGATCGATTACCATATCACCGGGATCGGAAGAGGCGAGTAAGATCTTTCTTAAAAGTTCCTCTGGTTTCTGAGTTGGATGCGGTGTCTTTTCATGCATACCATTGCAGGTAGTAGGAACTTCGAGTACATCTCGTGGTTTAGCTCCTCCAGGATGTGGTTGCCAGAGGTGGTTTTTACCGCTACCCTTGCTATACTGACTCGTTTCGGCCTGGGGATGTTCAGGATATTTCAAGGTATGATTACCATAAGGTACACGCACATCATCGGTGTTAAACGTAAATTTTTTGCTTTTTCTAAAGTGCAGAAAGCTTTCGTGTGAGCGGCCCCAATCGTTCCCTAGATTAGCTTTGTTTTTGTAATGCCATACAATCCAACGGCAACCTACAAAGAAACGTGATGCTGGTAGTTTGAGATCAGCCAGTATTTCAGAGAATCCGCAAATATAGAGGGTTCCTGTCGGTTTAAGTACACGTGCGGCCTGTTCTATCCAGTGCAACGACCAGTCAACATACTCTTGCTGAGACTCAAATGTGTCCCACTCAGCTTTCTTAATGTTGTAAGGTGGGTCGGCGAAAATCAAGTCAACGGACTCGCTGCTTAATGTTGACATCCAATTTACTACATCCCCAATCCAGATTTCGCCGTTGGGATGGGAATAGAAGAGGGATGGCTCTGATTGTTCCTGTTGAACTGGCGTGAGAGGGAGATAAGTGCCTCTGAGCATTGGTTGGCCAAGAAAATACGAAAGCTCTTTGTTGCGGGTGTATTCTGTTTTACGCTCAGCGATGGTTGGAGACCCATATGGTCCTTCTAGTGGTAATGTCTGTGGTATATATGATATATCAGATGCAGAATACTCACTATTCAAGTGATCTTTTGCCATTAGCGGGTGCCTCTCAATATCTTAATATGGCACAAGTGTACCATATTAGCGAGTCTTCGGGTAGGGTAAGCGAAATCTTTCTTATGCTCTAGCTATATTCCGGTGGCCCAAAAAAATGAGAGGGAAGAAGCTGCTCCCCCAGAGCAGCCTCCTCCCCCTCTGGTAAACGTATGCTGCGTCTACCTAGGCGCCCGTCTGTCACCTATGTGCATAGTGTACTTATTCAATATCACGGGCTGGTCACATGGCAGGTGCACAATATCACATCTCTTACACAAATTCTGTGAATTTTCCCGTAGTGGTTGTTTAGCTATTGCTTACTACTTGCGTAGATGTCGGGCTCTGCGCTTGTGCCTTGCGTTTAAAGAACTTGATCCCGGTGAGTGCCTGGACCATAGCCAGGTTGGCGATGATAATGACCAGGAAGAACAGCGGCAACAAGCCATCCAGGTCGATACCTTCGTTGTATGCGCTGCCCGGATCAAAAGATGGCAGGACCCAACCACCCATAAAGAAGTGAAAATTAATGTTCTGGAATGCTCCTATGGCGGCTGCCACCACAACTGCGATACAATAGGCGACATTCAAGCCGTTCTGAGGATCACCGGGCATGCGCGGCTTAGATAGCAGGAGGATAGCGCCACTAACAAGCACAATCCCGACGATAATCTCTGTCCACTCAATAAGATAGCCGAAGGAAACACTATTGGGTACCACTACTTGCTTCAAGAATGAGACATACCAGCCATTCGGGTTGTCTTTAAAACTGCTGATGAGGGCATCCGCCAGGCCCTGGGGAAATGTGCCCGAGAACAGCTTGTTGCCGCCGGACATGATCCACTCCCAACCAATAATTGCCTGTATAGCAGCCAACAGGTAGCGCGAAGTGCGGGTCAACATACGTAATTACCTCTCCTGGAAGCTCCTGGAACTGCTTTGTCCACGGAGCATTTATGAATCAGCATGCACTAATATAGCAACTGCATAAAAAGGTAATAGTTGCAGATCACAAACCTGACACAACCACCAGGAATAATCATCACAAAGCCGTCACAAGGCTTGCGTATCCATCGTGTCTGCGCTGTCGTTCGCCAGCTCTGTAGCCGAGGTGAGTGGGAGCGTGATATGGAAGACCGATCCCTGTCCTTCTGTGGATTCAAACCAGATATGCCCACCGTGTCGCTCAACAAGCTCACGGCATAGGTAGAGTCCAAGACCAGTTCCACCGATACCATAGGTGCGCGCGTTATCTGCACGGACGAAGCGACCGAAGACACGCGCTTGCTGCTGTGCAGGGATGCCTATGCCATGGTCTTGAACGCCGATGACCGCCACCTGGTCCGTTGTATCTTCGTCGATGGTTATCTCAACGGAGCCACCCTCGGGACTATATTTGATTGCATTGTTGAGCAGATTATTGAGAACCTGTTCGATGCGGTGTGGATCGGCCTGGACAACAAGGTGTTCCAATGGAGTGAGAATCGAGAGCGTATGCTGCTCAGTTGTAATCTGTTGGCGTGTTACCACGCGCTGGAGCATAGCGACGATATCGGTCGGTTCTATGTGTAGCTCAAGGCGTCCTGCCTGTAAACGCGTCACGTCGAGCAGGTCATCGATCAGTTCGACCATGCGTAGTGTGGCCTGGTCGATACCTTGCAGTGCCTCCATCTGCCAGTCGGAGAGTTCGGGCCCTTTGCCACGCGCAGTCTGGATGATGAGCGTTTGCGCAAAGCCCTTCAAGATAGCAAGCGGGTTACGCAATTCATGGGCCGCGATGCCGATAAACTCATCTTTTAAGCGTTCGGCATCCTTCAATGCTGTAACGTCCTGATGGACAACGATAGCCGCTGGTTCCGCATCCGTTTCGCTATATGGTTTTCTATTGTTGAGCAAGAGGTTAAGCGCACTCGCATCTACCGTGACCGCATTGACCAGGACGGGTAGGGTTGTGCCATTGGGATGGCGAATCACTTCCTGATGGTGGTGTGCCGTCTCGTGGTTTTGTACGGCTCGGACCGTAACAAGCTGAGCAGGTGCCAGTTCGTGACCATCCGTACTGAAGATACGGATATTGTTCTGCTTGAGAAAATCGGCCATCGGCTGTCCAACTGGCCAGTTAGCTCCCAATACTGTCGTAGCGGCGCGGTTAGCTAACACCAGGCGTGCGTTGTATCCACGGATAAGGTAGACGCTACTGGGCAGTTCATCAAGGATCAGTTGCAGCAAGGCCAGGCGGGACTCCGTCTCTGCATGCATACGACGCTCTGCCAGTAGACGACGAGCCTCCGTTACGTCATGCCAGACAACCACAGCACCAGAAGCGACTGTTTGTGTATCTATTGTTGAGTCTCCTGGCTGAGCTGAATTACTGCTATCGTCGTTATCCATCTGTAACTGGCCGGAAGGTGTTGTCACGGCAAGGAGCGGTGAGGCGTTCACGATATATTCATGCGTCTCCTTCTTCGCATCTTCCACAACTACCTCAATCCCTTGCGCCGCGCCGCCATTGAGTGCACGCATAGCTGGTATATGGAGTAAGTTCTCGATTGCCTGCTGGCCGTTGGGAACCTCTTTTAGTTGCTCACGCAGGCGACGCGCAGTGCCATTCTCGCGTAGAATATTGCCTTGCTGATTAACCAGAGTGACGCCATCAGCAATACTTTCAAAGATAGCATTCAATTCCTGAGCGCGCATCTGTGCCACACGATAAAGGCGAGCATTCTCTATCGCAACCGCGGCCTGTGCAGCCAATCCGGTCAACAATGCTTCATCTTCATAGCTAAAGCGGTCCGGCTCTGTATGTCCCAGCAGCAAACCTCCACGCACGTGTTTCTCGCGATCAAGCACTGGGGTACCCAGAAAACTGCGTATAATCGGATGTCCGCGTGGCACTCCCTTGGAGCGTAGCTCTTCGGTTGGCGTGATACCATGCGAAAAGGCAAACGCAGCATCTCTGGTGCGTTCTTCCTGTTTCTTCGTTCCTTTATGCTGCATAGTACTCTTATTTGTATGTACATAGCTTAACGCATCGGGAACCAGGACCGGGACACCGTAACGAAAGATAGGGGCAAGCAGACCCTCGCCACCCAGTGACATATGACGGAAAAGTTCTTCCTGTTCTCTGGTAACGCCAACTACGGCGGCCAGGCGAAAGAGGTTGCCCTCAGAAGGCACCTGTGGTTGTCCCGCTTCATCCACGGGTCGCAAGGTAAAGGCCGCGAAACTGGCATTGGTCAGGTCACAGGCCGTCTCCGCAATCATATGTAGCAGACGCGTCTCATCCAATTCGCTCATGAGCGCGGTACCCACACGATTCAGGGCAGCAAATCTCTCCGCCGTTGAGCTGTGTCTATTAGCCTGACGGTGTGTCACTCGCTACCTCCTAACCCTACATTAGTACTAAATATACCTCTTTTTATCAACCGGTCGTCTTACTAAAAATATCTTAACGGATTACTTGTGTCTTCATTATAGCCTATCTTCGCTCAGAGTACCCGGAAGAGATGCCGTAACTGAGCATCCTACAGCCTTAAAGGTTGTTTGTGATGGGATTGTGATTCCAGGCGCTCGTCTGTGTCTTGTCTGTGAGCTTTTAAACCCTATAATAATGCACAAGTGCATGGCATAACAAGAGTATTCAGCAATATTATGCACACGTATGCAATTGCTAAGACAACGAGGGATGAGATGGAAGCACAGGATGAGCAGGTGTATGGGCCAACTATACCTGATGTAACGGCAGCGCTTCTCGACTTTGCGCGACTCTCACAACGTGTGGGGTCTGCCGTTTCTGATGAATCAGGTCTGATTGCCATGAGACTTCTAGAGCGCGTCTTGACGCTCTTTGTTGCACAGAAAGGGGCTGTACTTCTCACAACCCAATATGTTAACGGATCGAAGCAGTCTTCTGTGTCCTCTCTCGCACCTCGGAAGATGTTTCGTCCTTTTGCCCTGTCCAGTGTCAGTGAAGATGAAGCAATGACGTTGCTTGCAAATTTCTCTTTAGATGGTACAGACATTCAGGTCCCATCTGGTGAGCCCGATTGGCTAATTTGCAGGTTACCTGTAACGGCTCCTCTGATGCCTGAACAGGATGTAGAAACAGTACAGTATATCACAGATCACCCGAGTCAGACAATGTTGCCTCTCTATGCTCTTGTCGTCTTAGGTTGGACTGTGGCGGATGAGTGTGCGCGTATCAATATGGTTGAGCGGGGACGGACAGTAATGCCTCGCATTGCGGAAGCTTTAGGGGCCTCAGTCTTGAATGTGCTGCTGGCCGAACGCATTCATGAACTGGAAACGATCTCAGATCGCAAGGCGCTGCGGGAGATGGAGTTGCTCAAAGCAGAACTGCTGGCAACGGTGAGCCACGAGCTCCGTAGTCCACTTGCATCTATCAAAGGCTATGCTGCAACCTTGTTGCGCCACGAGCGCCGCATCTCACGTGAGGAGCGGCATGAGTTCCTCCTGGCAATCAATGAAGCTAGTGATCGGCTGGAGGTGGTGATTGACCGTCTGCTGGAGGTCTCCCAGCTAGAGACTGGCACCATTGCGCTTGATCATGCCTCCGTTAACCTGGCTCACCTTGCACACGAGGCGATTATCTCCCTGGAGGAACGCCTGGCAGAACCTCAAGATGATGATCGGTTGAATAGTGAAGCTAAACGTTTTACGTTCACGGTTCGTACAGAGGATGCGCAGGGACGGCAAACTTCTGAAGAGCCAATCATACAGGCTGATCGACTACGTTTGCGCGAGGTCCTTGACAATCTCTTAGAAAATGCTATTAACTATTCTCCAGAGGGTGGAACTGTCGAGGTGGTGATACGGTCGGTGCTGACACAGAGTCGGAAGGAACAGAGTGCGACGCTTAGTGACCGGGAGAGCAGAGCAAAGAAAGCTATCAGTATGTATCCAACATTGCGCCGGGATCAACGTATGATGGAGATTTGCGTACGCGATAGTGGAATTGGTATACCATCTGGACAACTAAAGGCCATCTTCGATCGTTTCCATCGCGTAGATACTCGTCTTACACGAGAAGTCAATGGCCTGGGTCTAGGATTAGCAATCTGTAAGCACATAGTGGAGTTACATAATGGTATGATATGGGCGGAAAGCGAATTCGGCAAAGGAAGTACGTTCCACGTATGGTTGCCGATAGAGATAAATGAGTAAATTGCTAGTTCAGACATCTGAAGGATAGTTAATCATGCCTGCGAAGAAAACAACCATATTAACGGCGGATGACGACCCGCAGTTGCTCCGCCTGGTCGCACGCAATCTCCAGTTGGAAGGCTATGATGTAATCACTGCCGGTGATGGCAAGCAAGCCCTGGAGCAGATTGAGATGCGTGTTCCCGATCTCGTGTTGCTTGATGTCATGATGCCCAAGATGGATGGGTTTGCTGTGTGTCATCGTGTACGCGAGTTCTCTGCGGTCCCGATTATCATTATTACTGCACGCGGGCAGGATCAGGACAAGGTCAGAGGACTCGATCTAGGCGCGGATGATTATCTTACCAAGCCTTTTAGCGTAGACGAATTGCTGGCACGTGTACGAGCAGTGCTCCGGCGCGCACAGTTTACAACGAATGAGCAGGCCCACTCTTTGCGCACGACAGCAACGATCGGTGAACTGACGATTGATTTTGCGCAACACCTGGTCACAATGAGTGGTAAAGAAGTAGTACTCACACCCACCGAGTACCGCATCATTTCCTATCTTGCCCAGAATGTGGGCCGCGTGGTGACGCAAGACCTGTTGCTGGAACATGTGTGGGGCTCTGAGTATGTTGGCGAGGGCCATATGCTCCAGGTGAATATCAACCGCTTGCGCCGCAAGATCGAACCTGATCATTCTCACCCACGCTACATTCTGACCAAGGTAGGAATTGGTTACTTGCTCGCTGCACAACCTGAGACTGCCACAAAGTAGTAGGAAACGACCAAACAGGGTGGCCTGCACAGTCGCCCTGTTATATTTGCGTACGTACCTTTTTTGAAAACCCATAATTAAGAACCAAATGTAGGGGCGCGATTTATAAGCCCGCGCGATTTATAAGCCCGCGGGCATTGCCATGTTGATCTGCGGGCTTATAAATCGCGCCCCTACATTGTGCTACGTATAAATGAATTACATTCGTTATGTCGTGTCTTTGTGATCTCTATCCCATAACCAGGAAACGTTGTGAGAAGCCCGTGATGTAGATTTGAGGCTCTGTGATATTGCTGTGAGATGTCAGTCCTATGATTTTATATGTCGAAACGAACTTGATATCTGTAGTGTTCCTCTTAATGTCTCAGGGGAGCGCGCTAGCAATGGCATGGGAGAAGAACCAATGGCGATCCAAGAGCAAGACACCCAAACTAGTAAGACCACTCCGACTCCTCTTGACAAGACGGAAGACAAGGTACAGAGTACAGTGGTCGTCCCTGGCCCATACAGGATGCCCAGTCATCCCTGGTGGCGAGGGGTAGCGTCACCGCTTGGTATATTGTTTTTATCTATTATTGTGATGGTTGCAATCCTGTTTTTTAGCATCGGGTCCTCAATGGTCGGTGGTAATAATAGTAGTAGCGCTACTACTGCCTCGACTGGCAGTAGTAGCACGCCTGCCACATCAATGGGTAGCTCCAGCACTGCAACAACGCCTTCGAATGTACCGGCAGCGACTCAGAGTTATGGGAACCAGCCGGCAAAATATGTGCTGGACGCTGATGGTGTCAAGCACTTTACGTTGACTGCTAAGCAGGTTATGTGGTCGCCGGTGAAAGGCTTGAAGCCTGTGCTTGCTGATACTCTCGACGGAACCGTGCCAGGCCCGGTCATCCATGTTACTGCTGGCGATCATGTGCGGATTACTGTAATCAATCACCTGCCACAGTCGACTTCTATGCACTGGCATGGTTTGATGTTGCCCAGTAGTGTAGATGGTGTCCCTGGAATTGGCCAGAAGTCTATTCAGCCGGGTCAAACCTACACCTATGACTTCACAATTCGTGACGAGGATGCTGGAACTCATTGGTATCACAGCCATGACAACGATCTACAACAGGTAACCAGTGGCTTCTATGGCGCGTTTCTTGTTGATCCGCGTCCAGGTAGCCCGCAGGAAAAGACCGCAATTCACGCCGATGTTGATGTGATCGATATGATCAGCGAGCTTGGTGGCTATTATGTAATCAGTGGTAAGAGCTTCCCTGATACGCAAGTAATCAACCTTAAACATGGACAGACTGTCCATATCCGTCTCATCGGCGCAAGTGAGATGATGCACCCGATGCACCTGCATGGCACCTACTTTAACATTGTGGCAGAAGATGGTCGCCCGCTGGCGCAGCCAATTCAGAAGGATACCGTTCAGGTAGCTCCTGGCGAGACCTACGATCTGACATTCTATGGTTGGGCCGCCCCTGGTAGTATCTATCCGTTCCACTGCCATATCCTGTCTCACCTGATGAACCCCGGTCAGTCGATGACCGAGATGGGTGGTCTGGTACAACTGGTAGAATATGCCAAAGCGTAGAACATAACTTCCGCTCAGCGAGAAATTTAGGGGGCCAGGACGATGCGCGAATCACGCAAATAATCGTCCTGGCCTTTGTTGTAACCAGACCGTGATAGACTTATCTAATGCTGTGACGTTATCGTGACTCCCAAAACGTACTCTTAAGTATGGATATGCTCTGCTCGTAGAAACGGCTCAGAAGATCTATCCAGGATTGAAATGAAAGGAGGCCCAGGCCATGTTTAATCGTATCCTTGTCCCATTGGATGGATCGCCACGAGCAGAAAAGGCGATACCAGTTGCGGCTCGTATTGCTCGGGCTAGCGGGGGAACGGTCAGGCTTATGCAAGTTGTGATGCTCCCGATTGATAGCAATCCTTATCTGGCGGGTTCTTACCTGGCACGCCCGTTTGATTTTAATGGGCAGGTCATGGAACAGGACATCAACAGTGCTACTACTTATCTGGAACAGTTGGCTAATTCAGCGCAACTCGCGGGGATTACTCTAGAGATAGAAGTGCCTGTCGGTATGCCTGCACCGGTGATTCTTTCTACTGTTCATGCGCAACAGGTGGACCTGGTTGTGATGTGCAGCCACGGTGATACCGGTTTCAGGCGTTGGGTGCTAGGCAGCGTGACACAGAAAGTAACGCGACATAGTCCCGTACCTGTGCTGGTCCTGCGCGAAGATGGCCTGGTGCCCGCTGGCGGTAAAGCGACGCGTATTCTGGTGGCCCTGGATGGGTCAGCCCTGGCTGAGTCCGTACTGGCACCTGCCACACAACTCAGTATTGCGTTATCAGCGCCTGCGCCTGGGGCGCTCCATCTGATACGTGTGCTGCGACGATTGGTAAGGGAGGGTGATAGGCATGCTGATAGTGCCATAGAGGCGGCGGAGCAACGAGCGGCAGCAGATGTACAAGGTTATCTTGATGCGGCAGCACATCGCCTGTGTACAGGTGAACTTGCACGCCTGAATTTTTCGGTGACTTCATCTCTTGTGTTTGATAGTAATGTGCCCGGAACGTTGATTGGCATAGCTGAAAAAGGCGAGCATCTGGGTGATGGGATCGAGAACTGGTGCGATATGATAGCTCTGGCTACACATGGTCGGGGTGGCCCGCAGCGCTGGCTGAGGGGTAGTGTGACTGAACGCGTCCTTGGGTTCACCGGTCTTCCTTTACTCATTGTGCATCCTGCGCTGGCTGATGCCGAACAAGAAGTGGCCAGGAAAGCGGTGTCTGCAACGCAGGGTTGGGTCGGGCTTCTGTAGTAAAATGTCCTATTCATACGTTTGGAAAGGCAGAACAACGTTATGTTTAAGCGCGTTCTTGTTCCTTTGGACGGCTCCATGCGAGCTGAGCGTGCTCTCGCAGTTGGTGCGCGTATCGCGCGAGCTTCTGGTGGATCGCTGCTCTTGTTGCGCGTGGTTGGCACATCTATTGAGTTCTGGCCTTACCAGGCTCCGCAACCTAAACAGTCGCAGCACGCGGTTGATGTGGGGCTGGAAGAGGCTTCGAAGTATCTGGCAGGCATCTCAGCTTCTAAGTCCCTGGAAGGTGTACCAACAGAAACCATGGCTCTATTTGGTCCCACGGCTTCTACCATACTTTCAGTGGCCTATGCGCATGGTGTCGACTTGATTGCGATGTGCAGTCATGGCTATACGGGCGTTACACGCTGGATTATGGGGAGCGTTGCTGAAAAAGTAGCCCGTCATGCGGCTGTTCCGGTCCTGATCCTGCGCGAGGGTGGTCCTCTGCCAACAGGTCCACATCCAGACGCGATGCGGCCTATGCGTGTGCTGGTTCCGCTCGATGGTTCCGCTCGCTCCAAGTCTGTCATCGGACCTGCAGCTAGCCTGATTTCGGCTCTGGCCTCACCTGCCCAGGGAGCGCTTCACCTGACTCGTGTTGTGAAACCAGCAGCCAATGAGGACGTGAACCTGGCTCGCCTCGATTCCGTGGAGAAAGAGCATGTTCTGCATAAGGCCAAAAAATATCTTGGCTCGACCATAGAGCAGATGCGTGAAGGTGTGGTCGCGCAGGGAGTTGCTGAGCTTGATCTTGCTATTACCTGGTCGGTTGCTGTAGATGTAGATGTGGCTGGAGCTATTATCAGAGTAGCAGAGAACGGTGAAGACGCGGAGGGCTCAGGAGTTTTTGGAGGCTGCGACGTGATTGCAATGGCGACTCACGGTTATGGTGGACTGCAGCGTTGGGCAATGGGTAGCATTACTGAGCGTGTTCTGAATGCCACCCGGCTGCCTGTTCTGGTTGTGCGTCCACCGGACATGATCGACCGCAATATGATGGCTAACGATAAATCGATATCATCGGTAGTACAGGGATAATATGTAGCGCCAGATTTTTCGAAGAGGCGCGCTTGATCGTATTATATTTTGATCAAGTGCGCCTCTTCCTTGTATTATTTGATGATATATGCTAAAGTAAAGTCTGGCGAACCCCGTAGAGGCATGCCTTGCGTGTGCCGCGTGGTGGGGAGCAGCCAGGGGTCCGTAGAGGCATGCCTTGCGTGTGCCGCGTGGTGGGGAGCAGCCAGGGGTCCGTAGAGGCATGCCTTGCGTGTGCCGTGGAGGGTCAATAGATCCCATAGAGCGCAGAAAACGCCTGTTTGAGGCACGCGGCACACGCAAGGCATGCCTCTACGGGTCGAAGTGGAAAAAGAGGATACAAAGGCAGAGATAAATGGACAAGATGCAAAAACAACTTCCTGATGAACCGATGCCCTTTACTCCTCTGATCGGACGCGAGCAGGAGGCCCAGGCGGCCTGTACCTTGCTGCGGCGTCCTGAGGTGCGTCTCCTGACGGTGACCGGTATAGGAGGGATCGGTAAGACACGCCTGACATTGCAGATCGTAGCAAATATGCAACAGAACTTTCCCTCTGGTTCCTGGTTCATTCCGCTGGTAGCTATTCATGATCCTGTGCTGCTTGTACCTGTTATTGCGGAGGCGCTTGGATTGCGAGGAACTGCTTCTGACTTCCTCTTTGAGAATCTGCTAGATTTCTTGCGTCCCAGGCGCTGCCTGCTGGTGCTCGATAACTTTGAACAGCTTGTCGCAGCAGCACCTACCCTGGGGACGCTGATCTCGGCCTGTCCCGATGTGAAGATCATGGTGACGAGCCGGGCTGTGCTGCGTATGCAGGGGGAATATGAGTTTGTTGTTCCCCCTTTAGCGCTGCCCGATCTCAGAGACTTGTCGGACATCGATAAACTGTCGGGCGTTGCCTCGGTCGCACTTTTCATGCAGCGTGCACAGTCCGTCAGGTGGAACTTTCAACTGACTACAGCGAATGCCCGCGCCATTGTAGACGTCTGTCATTGCCTGGATGGGGTACCGCTGGCCATTGAATTGGCCGCCGCTCGCATCAAAATCTTGTCTCCTCAGACCCTTCTGACGCGCTTAGAGAATCGTCTGCAGGTGCTGACTAATGGAGGAGCTGATCTGGCTATCCGGCACCAGACTCTGCGCAATACGCTCACCTGGAGCTATGGATTGTTGAACAGGGATGAGCGATGGCTGTTCCGAAACCTGTCGGTCTTCGTCGGTGGGTGTACTCTGGAAGCTATCGAGGCGCTCTGCACTGCCTTAAGTGGTATCGGTATATCTATCCTCGATAATGTGACTTCGCTAGTGGATAAGAGCTTGCTCCACGCGCATGGTCTTGAAGACGAACCTCGCATCAGGATGCTTGAGACGGTCCGCGAGTATGGTCTTGAACTGTTGACGACCCGTGGAGACCGAAAGCGGGTAATGGCCGCTCACGCCGCGTATTATCGAGCACTGGCCGAGCAGGCTGAAGTAGCATCACGTCGCGGAGAACAAGGGTTTTGGGTAATGCGGTTGGAGCAGGAATATGGCAATATACGCGCTGCACTCTCGTGGCTCCTGGAGCAAAACGAGCTAGAGGCCGTCTTGCACTTTGCCGCAGCCCTGGAAGGCTTCTGGTTTCTGAGCAGATATGTGAGTGAAGGTCGGGATTTCCTGCAACGGGCACTGATTGCAAGCAACAATCAGGCTGTATCTCTTCCTGCGCGGGCGAAGGCGCTCTATGTCGCGGGAAGGCTTGCGATCTGGGTACATGATATTGAGCAGACGATAAATTTCCTGGAGGAGGGTGTGCAACTGCTTCGTAGTCTGGGGGATAAGCAACTGCTGGTGAGTTCACTCAGCTTCCTTAGTAGCGCGGAGAATCATCGCAACCAGTTCGCGGTAGCTGATGCATTGTATGAGGAGGCGCTCAGGCTTGCGCGTGAGGGGGAAGATTCAAGTGGAACTGCGCAGGTCCTGATGGCACAAGGAATCATGGCTCTTTTCCGTGGCCAGTTTGCACAGGTACGTGCACTGTGTAAGGAGAGCATAGTACTATCCCAAAAAGTGGGAGATATGTGGATAGTTGCTATCAATCTGCATCTTCTGGGCTGGGCAGCGGTCGCTCAAGGAGAATATGCGGTGGCGCGCCGCTATTCTGAGGAGGCGCTCACGCTTTTGAGAATGATGAGAAACCCTGGTTTTACCGCGCAGGCCCTGACTGTTCTGGCTTATGAGATGCTGGCCCTGGGAGATGAAACGAAGGCTTCCATGTTGTTAGAGGAAGCTCTGGCTCTTGCAAAAGAGGTAGGGGATAAGGTGTTTATTGCACAGGTGTTATGTGGATCAGGTAGTCTGGCTTTACATCAAGGAAACATGGCGCAGGCTCATACGTGCTATGAGGAAAGCATGCAGACGGTATCACAGGTGAAGTGGAAAACGCTGGAGGTCAGGTACGTTCTTGCCTCCTGTCTGGAAGGGAGGGGTATCATACTGCTAACTCAGGGACAGCCAGCGTGGGCAGTTCAGCTCTTTGGGGCCGCTGAGGCATTGCGTACCATGAATGGGTATCGCAATTCTATTGGTGTGGAGCAGACTTTCTTAGATCGTTGTCTGTCAACTGCCCGCAGCCAGCTCGGTGAAGAGCCCTTTGCAGAGTTCTGGACACAGGGGCAAACAATGACTCCTGAGCAGGCCCTGGCCGCGGAAGGACAAATTTCCAGCAGTGAACCGATCCCTGCCGCATCGCCTTCACGTGCTGCGACGAAATCACCTTTCTCCCTTTCCTCCCCTGATGTTCTGACACGTCGTGAAATCGAGGTGCTACGCCTGCTGGCAGAAGGTCTGACCAATACGCAGATTACCGAGCGGCTCGTGATTAGTGCGAGTACCGTCAATACGCATGTACAATCGATCTATACGAAATTAGGTATTACATCGCGCAGTGCGGCAACGCGCTATGCCATAGAGCATCACCTCGTTTAATCAAAGAGAAAGATGTCAGAGAGTTTTCCCTCAGGCATCTTTCTCTTGCTAATTGGCTCTGAAAGGCCGCTTAGAATATTTCGAACTCGTTAAGTACGTACGCGATACCCAGTCCATTCGCGTTAAGTGTGTTCGTACCTGCCAGACGGATGAATTGCGCTGGTATTGCAGGAAACGTGATGAAGTTTCCCATATCCGTATTGCTGGAAACGGTCGCAACTGTGGTCCAGGTAGCACCTGGACTGCTACAGGGCACAGCAACGACGATGGGTGGAAGAGCTGGAACATCTGTACATACCTGAAGTCTGAAAGTTCTGGGAGAGTTATCCGCCCAGTATAGTATCGCTCCATGCAGTGTTGTAGTATGACCTACCGTTTCCTCCGCTAATGGCACCACAGGCACTGTTATTGTGGGTGTGGGATCAACTAGCAAGCTTCTCCATCCTGTCGTGAAATCGTTATCTATAGCAAAAGGCGGAGTCCCTCGACTTGTATATGAACTCGCCACCAGGCGGTTGTCGTTTGTGTAAGCTGTGGCTATATTCGAGCTTGTTGGCCCTGGCAGCCCTTGAGGTCCGACTATGCCAGTGTCGCCCTTGTCGCCCTTGTCGCCCTTATCTCCTTTATCTCCTTTATCTCCTTTGTCCCCAGTGTCGCCTTTGGATCCCTGGAGGCCAGTGTCGCCCTTGTCCCCTTTGTCCCCAGTGTCGCCTTTGGGCCCCTGGAGGCCAGTGTCCCCAGTGTCGCCAGTATCACCCTTGTCCCCTTTGTCCCCTTTGGGTCCTCTGTCCCCTTTAGGTCCTCTGTCCCCTTTGGGTCCCTGGGGTCCTCTTGGTCCTCTTGGTCCAGGTATTAGCTTTTGTGGACTGGGAGGCGTTATAGCATTACCTGTGCCAGTGTTCTGGCTATTCCCGGGATAAGAAATAGTTTCTGCCTGATGCTGTCTTTGAGCATGTGTCAGTGGAGTAGTACATACTGTCAACAGAACGAGCAGTACAAAACTTGTCGTTACTACGATGGTTCGATGCTTCATTCTTTTTCCTTTCTTTACGAACAGTTTGCCTTCCTTGCATAATTGTGTCTCCATCTACTCACCAGTATAGAAAGACACGCAATAAGTGCATTCCATTTTATTGATGTAACTGTTCAAGAGAGGACCATTGGCGTGGCAATACGAGATGATCAAGTATGGGTAGAGCGGGTGACAGGCAATACCGTAACCAGCAGTACCGATAAAGCGATTGCGATGCTACCCAGGATCGTTTGCCAGTTCAGTGTTTCGCCGAGAAGCGTTACGCTGAATAGAACTGTGATAACCGGTTCAAAATAGATATAGGCAGCCGCACGCGATGCATTGATTTTACTGAGGGCAAAATTGTAGACGAAATAGGCAAAGACTGAGCAGACGAGCGCTAAGAAGAGTAACGCGCTCCATTGTGTAATGTCCAGCCTTGCGATAGCGCTCCAACGGTTATTGGAAGGGTCGATGAACGAGAGCAGCAAGAGACCCAGTGCGCCGCTGACCATTGTGCCTCCGGTCATCACGAGTGGCGAAATACCCTGCATCCAGCGCTTGCTCAGGTTAACGTAGATCGCAAAAGCAAAAGCATTTCCAACCAGACAGAGCGCTCCGAACAGGAAGCCCGATTGCAGGGAAAGCTGGATCGGCTTCTGCAGCACAATGATAACGACGCCAACGAAGCCAGGCAATAGTGCTGCGAACCTGCCAATGCCCGGTCGTTCTTTGCCAAAGAATTGCGAGAGGAAGGCTGTCACCACAGGTATCAGGCCTACTACCAGAATCGAAGAGATGCTTGCATTAGTCTCTTGTACTCCTGTGTATTGCAACCAGAAATAGAGCGAAAAAGTAATCTGCCCCAAAAAAGCCATCTGCAACAGCGCGACCAGGGATAGTTGCCGCCGTATAATTGCTTTTAATAACGGCACAACAAAGAAGAGTGCAGCGATACTGAAGCGCAGAGCTGCCAGAATAGTAGGACTGAGCGAGACTTCGTCGCGACCTGGCGCATGTAAGAGGACACGTGCTGCAACAAAAGAAGCTCCCCAGGCAATGACTGCGAACCAGACTGCTGCATATGCCTGCCAAGTATTGACACTTTTTGTTTGAGAGTTCGTGTGTACGTTCATATCCTGCTATTTGCCGTATCCTCAGAGCGGATCGAGAATGCAGACGTGATCGCAGCTAGTGTGCGTATCGTCTCATCAAACGATGCTTGACCAGTTCGACGAGCAACAAGTAGATAATCGTCATTCCAGCCAGAAAAAGGAAGTACAGAGCTGGCAGCGGGGTGAAGCCAAGTGGTCTGGCGAGCGGCGTGTATGGAAGCAAGATGCCAATAGCGACAATCAATAGCGTGGTGATCGCCAGTGGTCGACTGGGACGACTGCGTAATGGATTGCCCGCCGTACGGATAATAAACAGGACCAGCGTCTGCGTGGCCAGCGATTCCACGAACCAGCCCGTGTGGAAGAGCACTGCACCGGCGTTGAAGATCCGCAACATGATGAAGAAGGTCAGGAAGTCGAAGATCGAGCTGATGGGTCCGATGAAGATCATAAAGCTGCGGATCAGGCCGATGTCCCAATGCTGCGGCTTTTTGATGAAACTCTGGTCCACGTTATCGGTCGGGATCGTTACCTGCGACAGGTCGTAAAGGAAGTTGTTGAGCAGGATCTGCGTTGGTAACATGGGGAGGAAAGGTAGAAAAATATAGGCACCCGCCATACTGAACATATTACCGAAGTTCGAACTCGTGCCCATCAGCAAGTATTTGATCACGTTGCCAAAGGCCTTACGTCCCTCCAGGATACCATTGTGCAGGACTTGCAGGCTCTGTTCAAGCAGGATAATAGAGGCAGCGTCCTTGGCGACATCCACGCCTGTAGAGACCGAGATGCCCACGTCTGCCGCGTGTAACGAGGGCGCGTCGTTGATACCATCGCCCATATAGCCCACCACGTGCTTGCGGTGCTTGAGTGCCAGGATGATACGGTTCTTCTGGGCCGGAGAGACGCGCGCAAACACATTAACCTGCTCGACTACCTGGGTGAGCGCGGTATCGGACATATGATCCAGCTCACTGCCCAGCACGATTCTGCCACCATCCAATCCGACCTTTTCGCATACATGGCGTGTGACCAGTTCGTTGTCGCCCGTCAGGATCTTGACCTGCACGCCATCGCTCTTGAGCGCCTGCAATACCTGGGCCACGTCCGCCTTGGGAGGATCGGCAAAGGTCAGGAAGCCAAGCAATACCAGCGTATGTTCGTCCGTCTTACGGTAGGTCTTTTGTTGTCCTGCCGAGCGATAAGCTACCGCGAGGACGCGATAGCCTTGCGAGCTAAGATCCTGGTACATCTGCGCGAACTTTGTGCGCGCTTCGCCATCATCCAGTGCTTTGCGTTCACCATTGATCTCGTATGCGGAACATAAGGGAAGGATACTCTCTGGCGCACCCTTGGTGATCAGCAAGAGTTCGTCTTCATGCCGCACAATCACCGAGAGGCAGCGCCGTTCAAAGTCGAATGGAATCTCACTGACCTTGCTATATCCGCTGAGATCCACACTGCCATGCCGCAAAATGGCTTCATCGAGTGGACTTTTGATACCGGTCTCGTAAGAACTATTCAGATAGCTGAACAACAGAACACGATCGGATGGTTGGTTAAGCAGATCGAGATAGCCTTCGAGTTGTGTTTCGCCGCTGGTCAAGGTGCCCGTCTTATCACTGCATAGAGTATCGATGCTGCCAAAATTCTGGATCGATTCCAGGTGTTTGACAATCACCTTTTGCTTTGCCATACGCAGAGCGCCCTGTCCGAGCGTCACTGTCGTGATCATAGGCAGGAACTCCGGCGTAAGACCGACGGCAAGCGAAATAGCGAAGAGCACGGTCTCGAATGGTTGATGATGACCGAGGATGCCAACCAGAAAGATAAAGAGCACCAGAAAGAAAACGGTCTGCATAATCAGCATGCCGAAGCCCTTGATGCCACGCTCGAATTCGGTCTGCGGTGGATGACTGGCCAGGCGTGCGGCGATATCTCCAAAGGCTGTATTGCGTCCCGTTGCAGTAACAAGTGCGGTGCCAGTGCCAGTCACCACCGAGGTGCCAAGAAATACACTATTATGTGCTTCGGCGAAACTTTCCGTGGGAGCATCCAGGTCGTCTGCGCTTTTATCGACAGGCAGTGATTCGCCCGTCAGCGCGGCTTGCTGTACGTGCAGATCGGTTGCCTGTACCAGGCGTGCATCGGCGGGTACCAGGTCTCCTGCTGTGAGACGGATCATATCGCCGGGCACCAGGTTGCGGCGTGGAATTTCAATCCATTTGCCATCGCGCAACACAGTGGCGGTAGGCGCCACACCAGCACGCAATTTCTCGACGGCGTTCTGTGATTGGTATGTCTGCACAAAGTTGAGAATGTTGCTGAACAGGACGATGGTGATGATAATGCTGGCGTTGACGCGGTCGCCCAGAATTGCCGAGACAATGGCGGCGAGGAGCAGGATTGCTACCAGCGGATTCAAGAACAGGCGTAGAAATTGTACAGCCCCGGAACTGTGCTTAATGCCAGTCGTATCGTTGGGACCGTATTGATCCAATCGCTTGCGTGCCTCCTCGCCTGTCAGTCCCTGTTCATTGCTCTGTAACTGCTCAAACAGGGTTTTCAGCGGGATAGTGTGTATAGTGGGCGTCCCCGCTTTACTCTCACCGGAAGAGACACGGGTTGGCTGTGGAGTGAATGATCCTTGCATAAGTGCGCTCCAAAATCGTCTTTTAAGTAGCAGCCTCGATAACGAGCGATTTTTAGGATTATCTGTACAGGTGCTGATTGTCCAGATCGGCGATGTATTCGCCAGGTGTATTGATAGGGTGCAGGTAGTGATCCATAGCCATCCATAGGCCGTGACTGTGGTGGTAGAGAAGCACTGGCAGAATGACCGTCATAGGCGCACCGATGATCAATAGAGGTACTAAGGGTATGGATGGGGTTGCGGCCAGCGGAACCACGACAGCGGTAATTATTAATTCGCTGATGACTAGATTAATCGCCATCGAACTGCTGAAGTATCCTTCCTCACGCTCAAAGCGAAAGTTGCAGATCGGGCAGCGTTCATACATCTTAAAAGGGCTGCGAAAGGCGTGCCCCTTGCCACAGACCGGGCAGCGTAGTAAAAGCCCTCGTTTTAGAAATGTCATAAACCTTGACATGGCATTACTTCTCTATAACATTCTTTAATAATAGATGTGTTGCTCAATCTCTTTATCGTCTTCATAAACTATTATAGCATATTCAATCTATTCCCGTAGCGGCATGCCTTGCGTGTGCCGGGTCGCCGGTGAGCAACCCCCAAACGTCCCGTAGCGGCATGCCTTGCGTGTGCCGCCTCGTTCGGCACACGCAAGGCATGCCGCTACGGGACCCATAGCCGAACGAGGCGGCACACGCATCCACGCAAGCGGGACTCATAGTTGTGACCCGAACGTGATACCCCTTCTGAAACGGTGATAGAGCCGTGATGGTATAAGCTTACCCTGGTAGAAGTATCGATTTTGTTTCGTAGTAAGATGAGGAGTAGGATGCCCCAGGACGGATGTTGCTTATCCGCCTCTGTAGAGCCACGCTTTGCATCATTTCGTGCGAAGGAGCAATAAGAGATGGTCAAACGAATTCTTGTCCCACTGGATGGATCCGCACTGGCCGAGCGTGCGATTCCTGTGGCCGCACGTATTGTGCGTGCCTCGGCAGGCTCTATTCTATTTCTACGCGTGGTGAGTACAGCGAGCGAGTTTGCTGTGTACATGAACCAGCCATCGGTGCTGATGCAGGAGGCTATAGAAGAAGATCTTGCTACGGCGACTGAGTATCTGACGAGGGTTACGAAGTCAGAGCTTCTGGCTGGCATTGAGATGGATGTCGGTATCTTCACAGGATCGGCTGCTTTACAGATCCTCGATGTTGCTCGGACGCGGCAAGTTGATTTAATCGTGATGTGCAGTCATGGCGAAACAGGTATCAAACGTTGGGTAATGGGGAGTGTGGCACATAAGGTGATACGCCATAGTCCCGTGCCGGTCCTGGTCTTACGCGATAACGGAGATAAATCCGCCGCCCTGTGCAGCGAAGAGCTGGGGCGCCCTTTGCGTGTTCTGGCAACTCTAGATGGTTCGCCGCTGTCTGAGACCGTGTTAGAGCCGGTCGTGCAACTCGCCACAAAGCTGGTGCTACCGGATCAGGCGCATCTAAATCTCCTGCGCGTGCTAGATCAGCCCAATCGTTATGGTGGTTGGAGGAGTCAGACACATATCGATAATAAGATGGTGGAGCAGGCCAGGCTGAAGACAGAGGAGTACATGAGCCTTGTCGCCGATCGCTTGCGTACGAGTATGGAGGACATACCGAATCTTGTGGTTACAACCTCCGTCAAGTTCGAAATGGATGTTCCGGGCACGATTATTAAGGTGGCGGAACATGGTGATGAAGGTGAAGAGAATATCGGTGGCTATGATCTCGTCGCGATGGCGACACACGGGCGTGGTGGCATACCGCGCTGGGCAATGGGTAGCGCTACGGAGCGTGTACTTGATGGCACCAGGTTGCCTCTGCTCGTCGTACGGCCATATGAAGTACATCCTCACGTGCCAGGAAAGTAATCAGCCCTGGAAACGCAAGGGCCATTCAATCTGCTTTGCCTGTATGCTTGCTGGCATATATCTCATGGCCAGGTCACGTAGCCAGCAGGTGAGCGGGTCTGACAGTTTGCCCAGCATACCGATCTGGCGTGATTGTTTGACGATGGCGCTTGTGTGTGGGATGCGTTGTGCTTCGTAGGAGCGTAGTGCGGCAGCTTTATCTTCTGCATTACGCAGGCATTTGCTCAATATCAGTGCGTCTTCAATGGCCTGGCACGCGCCCTGGCCCATATTTGGCGTGGTAGGATGCGCGGCGTCGCCCAGCAGTGTGACCAGGCCATTTCCCCAACGAGGCAGGGGATCGCGGTCGTAGATATCGTTTTGCAGGATCACGGACTCGGCTGTTGCCTGGATGATTGATTGGATTGGTGGGTGCCAGCCCTCACATAATTCCTGCAGTTCGCGCCTTGACTTTTTCGAACTCCCCTCTGGCATATTGGCGGTGATATACCAATAAACTCGACCCTGGGATAAGGGTGCGGCTCCGAAGCGTACTCCGCGCCCCCACGTCTCAAATGCTTTGCCGGGTGTGAGAAACGAATGCTCAAATTGAGTGACTCCACGCCAGGCAGGATATCCTGCATAGCGTGGCTTTATCTTCCCAAACAATTGTGCTCTTACGACTGAATGTAGGCCATCGGCTCCGATAAGTATGTCGCCCTGTGTCAGCCAGCCATCGGAAAATTTTGCCTGGACACCCGGCTCGTTTTGTGTGAAGCCCGAGCACTCAGAGTAGAGTTGTATCCTATCCTGACCGAGGGTATCCAGCAGGAGCTTTTGCAGATCAGCCCGGTGTATCATGACGGAAGCGGCCCCAAATTTTTCTTGCAACGGTTTCAGGTCATGGGCAGTCAATAGTTTCCCCTGTGGAGTGTAAAAGGATACGCTCGTGAGTGGAATGGAGATAGACTGGAGCGCTTCACCCAGGCCCAGTTGTTGTAATACCAGGACTGCATTGGTCCAGATCGATAATCCTGCCCCTATCTCGCGTATGGCGTTGGCGCGCTCGAATATCTTGACATCATAGCCTGCCTGTTGCAGAGCAATACCTGCAGTCAATCCACCAATGCCTGCACCGATAATGAGTGCTTTGCTTTTTCTTTCCTCATGCATAATGTCGATCCACCCGATGGGAACGTTTTTCTACTGCCATTTGGCATAGATTTTCGACTTGAACTGCTTCCATTCATGGCGCACAGGCAGGGCCATTTTGTAGAAAGTTGTACGTATACCGGCGTTATACCAGATCTTGCCAATCTGTGACCACTGCATTCTGGGATCTATGCATTCCATGGACAAGTAGTCATGATAGTCGTGTTCCTTTGCTGTTATTCCACAGAAAACTATGGCGCGTAATGGGCTATGCTTCAACGAGATTTTATCATATATACGCTTTCCAATGTATTATGTCTCACAGTCGGACGATTCAAAACGACCCGTAGTGGCAGGCCTTGCGTCTGCCGAGTGCGTGGACCTCCTGGGTGGACCGAGTGCATTCTGGACAGGTTGAGTGCATTGCGGGCTACTCGGCAGACGCAAGGCCTGCCACTACGGGCACGTTTGAATCGTGCATCCAGCAATATATAGCTGGACATTTGTCAGGGGGGTGTCAAAATGATGGAACGAATGGAACATTGGGCGTAGATCGGCCTGTGGAGTGGGTTCAGAACGTTCCATCCCCCCAAAAAAGAGATGGAACATTGATGGAACATGGAACATTGCAGATCATCGCGACGAGAACCGCCAGAAGAAAGCGATGATGGAGATGAAGCCCTGAGAACTGGTCAATATGCTAGCCAGGCACCTCGACAGTAAAACCACCTGGCGCTTGAATATAAAATGTCCAGGCATGATGTCGTTGTGGTGGCTCAATCTCAAATCCGTCGTCTATCAATCGTTGATAGATCTCGTTCTGGTTATTATAAGTGAAAACTCTCCACATTAAAAGCCCATGGACAGGGCCCACGCAAGGCAGGCCTCTACGGTTATTACATATATATATATACATATATGTATACATGTAATATATATTCGAGAGGTAGGCAGGCTCTCGAATGAAGATGTCATACCCTGAGTTTGTTCCATATGCCATCAATGTTCCATCTCCTTTTTTGGGAGATGGAACATTCTCATACCGCTCCACAGGCCGATCTATGCCCAATGTTCCATTCGTTCCATCGTTTTGACACCCCCTGACAAAATGTCCAGTTATATATTGCTAGATGGGTGCGTTTCATTTTTTGCATTGATTGAAATTGTCCATGTAGGGGCGCGATTTATAAGCCCGTGCACCGACCAGGGGAGAGCCACGGGCTTATAAATCGCGCCCCTACATGGACAATTGACCTGATCATGGGAGGGATTGTTTTCTGTACCGGAATCGAGTAATCTTTTAGGAATATGCATACTCACTATTGACGCTGAACGTCTACATTAAATAGATGCACCAGGTTGCGCCTCATTTGTATTTGCGCAGATGAGCATGTTTCTTGTTGTTTTCTCACAACTCCTCCCCCTGCTCGTGCTCCACCAGCTCTTGCGCGAATCTCTCCATCTCCTGACACTATCGACCTTCCCCGTAAGTAATCCATAATGATTTAATGAAGGAGCTAGCATGTTTGTTATTCCTGATGATTTTGTGCGCGTAACGATGGAGCATCACAGAGAAGATGGCCTTGCCTGGATCGCTCGCCTACCAGGTATCCTTGCAGCCTGTGAGCAACGATGGGATCTCACGTTCGGTTTGCCGTTTGCTAATCTGTCATACCATTACGTGATCCCGGCTGTGCGTAAGGATGGAACGAAGGTGGTTGTGAAGGCGTACTCCCCGACCAACGAACTCAAGGAAGAAACTGAAGCGCTAAAGCTGTTCGCAGGTCGGGGCAGCGTGCGCTTACTGGACTACGACGCTGAAAACGAGGTACTACTGCTTGAGCGCCTGGAACCGGGTACGTCGCTCAGAATGTTGGAGAACGATGAGGAGGCGATCTCCATTGCTGCCAGCGTCATGCGACAGTTGTGGCGACCTGTGCCTGCAAACCATTCATTTCCCTCGATCATAGATTGGGGTGCTGGCCTTATACGCCTGCGTCAGCGCTACAATGGCGGTAGTGGACCTTTCCCTGTCAAATTGCTTGAGGAGGCAGAGGCGCTTTTTGCTGAACTCAGTACGTCAATGGCTGAACCCGTTCTACTGCATGGCGATCTGCACCAGGATAATATCCTATCAGCCGGACAGCAGCGATGGGTGGCAATCGATCCCAAGGGTCTGATCGGTGAGCCTGCCTACGAAACGGGAGCGATTTTACACAACTTTTTGCCGGACCTGCTACAACAACCGCAGCCGGGCCGTACTCTTGCGCGTCGCGTGGACCAGTTCTCAGAAGAGCTTGGTTTCGAGCGCGCACGAGTACGAGGGTGGGGTATCTACGAAGCTGTGCTCTCTGCATGGTGGACTATCGAGGATTCGGACCAGGTGTGGGATGAGGCTCTTGTGTGTGCTGAACTGCTAGCAAAGATCAAGGTCTAAACAGCGTTTTGCTCATGATGGCAGCGCTTGCCAGACCTGGACCGTCTTGTCCCAGGAAGCCGAGGCAATGCGCCTGCCATCGGGCGACCAGCTTATCGAGCGCACCGAGCTGGCATGTCCTGTATATGTATAAGGATTACTGCCATCAGCCGCATTCCAGACCTGGACCGTCTTATCATCACTACCTGAAGCGATATATTTACCGTCAGGTGACCAGGCGGTGGTATAGACGAAATCAGCATGTCCATAATAGACGTAGCGATGATCACCACTGGTCGCATCCCAGACCTGGACCGTCTTATCTTCACAGCCAGAAGCGATACGTTTGCTATCAGGCGACCAGGCCACTGACCACGGAGATGTAGCATATGGCTGGTAGGTATAGATGAGCATACCATTCGCGGCATCCCAGACCTGGGCCGTTTTGTCTGCGCTTGCCGAAGCAATATACCTGCCATCAGGCGACCAGGCCACATCATACACATAGCCGCTGTGACCCTTGTAGGTATAGACGGGGCTGGCATCGGCTGCGTTCCAGATCTGAACTGTCTGATCACCACCACCCGAGGCGATACGTTTGCTATCAGGCGACCAGCTCACAGTCCACGCCCAGGAGGAATGACCATTGTAGATCTGCGGATAGGTGCCATCGGTCGCGTGCCAGACGTGAACCGTTTTATCGTAGCTGGCCGAGGCGATCTGTGTGCTATCATGTGACCAGGCAATTCCATACACAGTATCGCTATGATCAGTGTAGGTGTAGACAAGGGTGCCATTAGAGGCATTCCAGACCTGGACCGTCCGGTCTTTGCCTGCTGAAGCGATATATTTACCGTTGGGGGACCAGGCTACTGTCCAGACCAGGTCCATGTGACCGCGATAGGTATAGAGCAGCGCCCCCTGTCCATTGGTAGGTGTGGGGCTGAGCGAACCGGTCTCTCCTTTACGTTGTGCCAGGAAGATCACCGTTCCTCCGGCGGCAAGAATTGCAGCTCCTGCCAGCCCTGCTATTACAGCCCGCCGGGAGACACTACGTGGTCGTGAGAGCGATGGTAGAGATGGTGTTTCCGCGACGGCTATACCCGAAGTCTCCACGTTTGCTGGAGGAGACCCCTCTGGTAGTGGCGCCGTCATGGATGAATCTGCCTGAGCTGCGTCGTCAAGTGGGTTGATTACAGGCGTCACTGCTGTGCTGGTGAGGACAATTGTCCCGACTGATGATGCCTGTTCTGGATGCTCCTGTATGACTTTAAAAACCTCGTCGTAACCAGGCTCTTGTTGGCATGCTTCTTCTAAAGCACGAGCGAAGTCCCGTACAGTGGCAAAACGCTGTTCCGGGTTCTTGGCCAGGGCTCTCATCACAACATCCTCGATTGTCTGAGAGAGATCTGGTCGCTTCTCGCGTAATGAAGGTGGAGGGACCAGTGTATGTTTCACCGCGACTTCAGTAAATGAGCCATTAAAAGGACGTGTGCCACTCAGCCATTCATAGGTCACGATGGCGAGCGAATACTGATCACTGTTAAATGTGGGCTGGGATTGAATCTGCTCCGGGGCCATATAGGAGATAGTGCCTGCCAGCTCCTGTATACTGCGCGTACTATTGTAATGAGTACTCTGTGCCATAACCGCGATGCCAAAGTCACTGAGCAGGATTTCATGGCGTGAGCCGATCAGCATATTCTCCGGCTTTACATCGCGATGAATGACTTTATGATCGTGAGCATACTGCAAAGCATCGGCAATCTGATTGACATAGCTGACAACCAGTGGTAATGCCAGCGCAACGCCTTTAGGATAACGTTTACGCAATGTCCCATTGGGAGCATAATCGACGACCAGGAATGGTGTCGCTTCCTCGATACCAAATTCAAGTACGCGCACGATATGCGGATGCACCAGGCGAGCGATGGTGCGTGCTTCCATGCGAAAATGATCGGCATCGTTCTCAGATAATTGTGCATGCAGTAATTTAATCGCAGCCAATGTATCGAGATAAATATGTTCGCCCAGGTAAACTTCCGCGAAGCCACCTCTACCCAGTAAGCGGGTCAGGCGATAATTGCCAAGCTGTTGCCCCACGCGATCCGCCATATCACCTCCCCCTATGCCCGGTCTAAAGCGAGCCCGAGTGTACAGATCGTCTCATTGAAATAGTTGTCTCTGCCCATTGTAGGAAATTACGCGAGGTACGTCAAGTTAAGGAGACAGAGCCGCGCCAGGAATTGGCTTGCAGGGCGACCGCAAGGGTCGGCCCCTACAAAGATCCGTTTGGGCGTGAGTCCCCCGCGTTCTTTGTAGGGGCCGACCCTTGCGGTCGCCCTGCAAGCGGCTCGATAGCCCGACCCCTACGGTGAGTAGCCCCGATTAGTACTGGGTACTGGATACAAGCTAGTGTTCCTGGCCATTTTATGATAAAATATAGCGAATAGTACAAGATTCCACGTGATGTGCGAATAATTCATTAGCTACAGAACCCGGTTAACCGACCGTTCGCATCAAACAATCTATTAGAAGGAACAGGCAAAGAAAAAATAGAATGAATGACGCCGAGACCATTATATCTTCCTCTGTCTTCAATTTAACCGATCGCTTGCAGATTTTTAGCTATCTCGTCTCCTCCAATCGCGTGCGGTGGTACCGTGTGATCATGCGCATTTTTCTCCAGCGTCACCGTGAGTTGTATCGTTACCAGTTGACGGCCCAGGAGGTGCGTGATGTGGTGCGAGATACCTTTGATCCTGAATATACGCTTGAGCAGTGCCAGAACGACCTGGCGGCCCTTAAAGAGTGGGGCAACATCATTACGTTTTATGACTCCAGCCGCGCTACTTCTATCGCCAGCTTCCTCTCGCCAGCTCTGCTTTACCAGGCCACGCCAGCAGCTATAGCTATCGAGACCTTCCTCGATGAGCAGGCTCGTGCCAGTGCCAACAGTGGAGCATTGCGCCAGGGAGATCTGCCACGTTTGTGGGAGTCGCTCTCTCGTCTCGACGAATGGTTAGCGCCATCGGCAAAAGACCTGACAACTGCGCGTAGTCGTGAGATTGCTGAAGAGTGGCAGCGCGCCTTCGAGATATGGAACACCATGGCGCGTGAAGCTGCACAATATCTGGCGAATATGATCAATGCTGCCCAGCAGACGCGTCCCGACCTGGAGGCGTTTCAGTTGTATAAGGCTGCGGTCGTGGCCTACGTGCATGGTTTTGCGCAGGCATTGACACAATATAGTCCGCGTATTCGTGGTCAGCTCACTGAATGGGCGAAGACGGGTAAACAAGAACAACTGATTGAGATCGCCGCGCGCTATCTCGATCCACCCGCACCAACTCTGGAGAACAGACCTTCGCAGGAAGAACTGCTCCAGGATGCTCGCAACCAGGTAGACGCGCTGGTCAACTGGTTCGCGGAAGGGAAAAATGCTGATTCGTTCCGGCGCAACGCCCTCGCCGAAGTGGACAAAGTGGTACGCCGCGCCAGTATACTCGCCTCCACTGCGCGACCAAGCGCTAACTATGCCGCTCAGCTCAGTATCCTGGCGCGCCAGTTATTGGCTGCCCGAGATGGTGAGATGGCGCAACAACTCTTCTCGGTCGCCTTCGCCAACCTTTTACCTGTTCACTTGCCTGAAGCGCTGGCAGGTTCGCCCAGTTCTATCTATGAAGCAACACAGCCCGAAGCATGGCAGGAACCTCCCGCAGTCAAACTGCATTTGCGCCCGGTCAATCGCTCGACGCGTGGCAACCTGATCATGGAAGATCCGATCATTGACAATCGCACCATTATCCGTGAACTGGTCACGCAGCATGAGAACAGGGCCAGAGAGCAGCGTGAACGCTTTGCCCGTCTCTTCGCCGACAAATACCTGGATATTGGTACCATCGAAACCATCACGCCAGAAGATCGTAATACATTGATGGAAGTGATCGACGCCTGCCTGAGTCAGAGCCAGAACCAGTATCGCGCGCCAGATGGTTCAATTATTCTCCTGCTTAATCCTGGCGAGCAAGCATATACTCTCTTGCGTGCCACCGACGGCGTGTTGCTACTGCCGCGTTATCGTTTAGAGCACCAGGAAGAGCCTGTGGAGGAGGTATCGATATGATCACCGAACGAACAATGGAGACCCCCGTAGAGGCATCCCTTGCGGGTGCCGCTCCTGACGTGGGAGTCGATACTACAACAAGCTCCAGTCGCACCACGGTTTCACGCCGCCAGTCGGCTACTACCGATGTAATCAAAGCGCATGTGGCACTGATGGAAAGAGATGTCATTTTGCCCAGGCAGACGGACCTGTTTCGCCTGGTACAGCATCATTATCATCGCTTGCAATCCTGGCACGATCAGCATACGGGCTGGCGTATCCAACGCAGCAGCACCGTCATTCGCCTCATCCGCCACGTAAGCGCGACGACGCCCGGTTATCTTTATGAGCGCCTGAAAGAACCCAGAGATTTTGCCTGTCTGACCTGGACGCTCTGGTACGCCGAAAATCGCCAGCTCAGCGGACGCGGAAACGATCAGCAATTCCTACTCTCGCAACTGGCCGAGCAGATTCAGGAGCAGTCGACGTATGATGGCAATGAAGCTGTGTTTGATTTTCGGCGTCCTGCCGACCGCTACAGTATCCAGCGTGCTCTACAATATCTGGAGGATCTGGGTGGCCTGCAACTGGTCGATGGGCAGACGCGCGAGTGGGTTGAGCAGAGCGCCAACGCGGATGTGCTCTACGAGTTCACCGACGTGGCTCGTTCGCTGGTTGGAGCACTGAACCCGCAGATCGTCGCATCCGTCTCCGAACGGCTCGCTGATCCCACTACGCTGTTGCAACCAACGAAGCTACAAGAAGCCGCTGGTACACCGCCGCTTGTGCGTGCATGGCGTGCTCTGATGCTTGGTCCAGCACTCTTCCGCTTTGACGATCCTGCCGCCTTTGATGAATTACTCAAGCATAGTGATGGCATCGCCAACGAACTGCTGGAAACATTTGGCTGGTTACTCGATATTCACCGCGATTACGCCTGTATTGTGCGTGCGAGTGGCATGTCGACCGGACCCATTACCGCTTTGACTCCGTACGGTACGAATGATCAGATAGCGATGCTGATATGTGCGTCTATTCGTGGGCAGGTCGAGTCGGGAGCGTGGCCGCAGCCGGATGCCTATGGCTGCCTGCATGTGATGACGGAAGATATGAGCGAACTATTCTACGCGGTGCGCGATCGTTACGGGGACAACTGGGGTAACGAAGCCCGTAACAAGAGTGCGCGCAGCCTGCTGAACGATGTTTATCGCAAGATGCGCCAGGTCGGTATTCTACGTGGTCCCGACGAGGCCGGAAATGTCTTGATCTTGCCAACCGCCGCTCGCTACTCTGCCACATATGATCAAAATGGATTGGAGGCAGCCGCACGCATTCGCAACAAAGCGAAAGCAAAGAAAGAAACTGTAATGATGGAGTTGCCGGGCCTGGATGGGTAGGGGCGCGAACCCAGTTGTAGGGGCGCAATTTATAAGCCCGCTCGCGAACATACAACTCACAAAACCATAAACAGAGAAAAGAACATATGCAGAAAACTTTTGATGATTTAGCCGCATGGTCGGCTTCAATAAACGGATCAAGCGAAGATGCGCTGATAAACCAGGTCGCCTCATTTGTTGAGATGTTGCAAGCTCAGCCTGGAGGCCCGCGCGGGTACCGTCTGCGCCGCATCATCCTGACCAATTTCTGGCTCTACGGACAGCAAGAATTCGAAGTCCCACATGGTCGTCTCTTCCTGGCAGGCGAAAATGCCAGTGGTAAATCAACCGTGCTCACAGCGGCGCTGCCCCTTGGTCTGGATGGTGATCTACGGCCCAATCGCCTGGATACCTTTGGTGGACGCGAGCGCCGTATCGAATACTACGTGCTTGGTGGCACTGAGTCGGCAACCCCCTATAATCACGAGCGGCGTACCTCGTACATCGCCCTGGAATTCGAGTGGTGTGATCCCGATCATCCTCCGATAGCTGAAGAACTGCGCCAACGCTGGGAGAATGGCGATCGTGAGAGAACGCGCTTCCTCACTATCGGTCTGAGTATCGCGGGTAACGCCAATGTAACCGACCGCATTCGTCCTCTGCGCTTCCTGATAACCGACGGTTCGCGCCTGGGTTACGATCTTGATACTCTTTACGAAACTGGCAATAAGCAAGAGAGGCGCGCTTATGACCATATGCGCTTTAAACAGGTACTGGAAGGTCATGGCATTATCTGTGACTCGCAGGCCGACTATGAGCGCCAGGTTTCTCGTTATCTTTTCGGCTTTACCGATATCAAAGACTTTGAAAAGTTGATCAACCTTTTGCTGGTCTTGCGCCGTCCCAACCTGAGCACCGAACTCAGTTTCTCGCGCGTCCACGAGTATCTCAAGATGTCGTTGCGCAAGATCTCGGGCGAAACAACCTCGCGCGTCATCGGCACTATTGAGCGCATCGATGCCATTCAAAACGAGATCGAGCGTATCCAGGAGGCGTTTGATGCCGCTGAACGTGTACATCGTGCCCGGCAGTCACTGGCCCTTGTACATGCGCGGCTGGCTGGCTGCGAATATGCGGGCACACAGATAGCCGAGGATACCATACAGAGTCGTGTCACACGCTTGCGTAGAGACCTGGACCGGACCACGAACGAGCGCAACCAGTTCGAGAAGCGCACCCAGGATCTACAGACAGAGCAGTATCAGGTGAGTGGACAGATCAAAGCGTTAGAAGCCAGCGAAGGACTGCAGGTCGCCACCCAACTCACGATTGCTCGCGAACGCCAGCAAGAGACCTCGGCCCAGTTGCGCTTGCAAGAGCAAAGTCTGGATGCAGCGCGTCTTGCCATTAGTGAGAGCACCGCTGGCCTGGAACGACAGCGTACACGCTTTGAGCAGATCAAGACGGAGAGTGCAGCCCATCTACGTGACTTACAGGGCATCGCCAGCGCAGAGGCGTTGTGGGAGGTCGCCGCCTACCAGTTGGAGGAAGCACAACAACAGGTTAATAGCATCGCACCCGATACTACCGAACCACCCGCGATGCCGCTGGCCGTGAATACGCTCATCGGTGTGCAAGCGGAAGAGCGTACAAACTGGTTGCGCCAGTTGGAAGAGTTGCATCAACAGCGGGAGAAACTGGACGCAAAGGTGCAATTTGCCCGCAACCTGGAGACCACACGTTTCCAGGAACTGGATGAAGCGCGCCGCCACTTCCAATCCGTACAGGACCGTGCATACGAGGCGCAGCAGAACCTGGAGAAAGCACTGGAACCATTCTTCGTCGATAGCGAGTTTTCCGTGCTCGACGAAATGGCGCTGGAACAGGGCGAGGATGACGAGTCGCAGAGCAGGCGTATTGTTGAGCAACTTGCCGCTGCCATCAACGGTTATCGTCAGGCCATCAGCACGCTTGAAACCGAGTTGAGCGAAGCTGCTGATCAGGCGCAGGGTGAACTCAACGAACTGCAATTGCTCACCGGTGGCAAGATGCGTGAGATCTCCGAGATCAAAGCACTCTACGAGCAGAAGCAGGCCGAACCCGAATACACTCCAATGCGTTCAGAGCGTCGTATGCAGGCACGCGCAAAGCTGCTTGCACATGGTATCGCCGCGCAACCGCTCTACGCACTGCTCGATTTTGCCCCAGATATTGCTGACGACGAAGCAGGGCGGATCGAATTCATGCTGGAAGATGCTGGCTTGCTCGATGCGCTCGTTGTATCCTCTGACCAGGCCGCAACTGCCGATGCTCTGCTGACCAGCGAGGGCCTGAGCGATTGCCGCCTGGATATCGCCGCTATCACCAGATCAGGAGCTGGACGTGATGGACATCTCAACGTGTTGCGCTTCGATGCTGCCCAGGATAGTAAGTGGGAAGCAATCACCGCTGGACTGCTGCCCATACTTGGACAACATGCCAGTGTCAATGGCAGCAGTCCTGTACGCTATGCTATGCACGAGGATGGAAGCTGGACACATGGTTTGCTGACAGGACGTGCAGGAACTGGCATGGCGCGTTGTATCGGTAAAGCGACGCGTCTGCGTGTAAGGCAACGCGAACTCGATGAGTTGGATCAGCAGCGCGCACGCCTTGCTGCCGAGTTACAGGAGTTGACCGATCGTCTTGCATACTATGAACAGCAACTGGCACAGATCCAGGAGAAGCAATCACAGTTACGTAAAGTGCTGCGCAATAGTGGTATCGAAGATATCTACGCGGAACTCGCCCAGGCCAGAGTCACAGTAGACAATACCAGGGGCAAATACCAGAAAGCTCGCTTGCAGACCCAGGAAGTACGCCAGCAGTATAACGCGCTGATTGCTCAACTGGAGCGCGAAAGCAGGAGTATTGGTCAATTTGCCAGTGACGCCCGGCGTGTGCAAACTGCGCTTATGGGCATGGTCAATTTGAGAAACCAGGCTCGCACACTGCAAAATCAGCTTGGCAACCTTATCCATACCTGGCAGGAATATCAGAAGGCAAGCACAAGACTGGAACAGGCAAGGTCCAACGAGATCAACGTCACCAGCCTGTACGAGCGTGTACGTTCACAGGCGCTGCAGGTGCAGGCAGAGATGGAAGAATTGCAGCGCGTCGCCGCATCCTCGAACGCCGAAGAGTTGAGCGAGCGTCTGCAGATACTACGGGAGCGCAACGAGACACTCTTTACAGAACTGGATGCCGCCAGAATAAACTATGCTCGCCTGGATGAGCGTGTACACAATGTAGAGAACAACCTGGCGGAGGCCGAGACCAATCTCCAGATAGCACAGACTGATCGCAACGACAAGCAGACGCGCTTTGCCGAATTGCTGGCAGCGTATCCTGTCGAGCAACTGGTGGAAGCGCGTCAGCAGGCTACTGCTGGTAACTATATGGGAGCGGCCCAGAAGCTGCTCGGCGCTGAACTGCGTGAAGGCGATATTCCAGCACGCAAAGACCAGCTTGAGGGTGAGTATCGAGACGCCTATAACGGTCTTGTACGCACGTTTACGCATGAACAGCCAACCCTGCTCGAATACGGACCGGACCTGGACGACCAGGGACATGTCATATTCCTCAATGAGAACAGAAGCATGCCCATCGGACTGCTTGAGATCCTGAGCGATCGTATCGAGATGCAGAAGACGCTGCTGGACGAAGAAGAACGCCAGTTGTTCGAGGATTTCCTCTTGCAGGAGATTGCCGAGGCTATTCGCACGCATATCCTGGAGGCCGAGGAATGGGTGCAGCAGATCAACAGTGTGCTCAGCAACCTGCCCATGATCGGCGAACACTACTCGCTACAATGGAAAGCGCCAGCCGAGTACGACATGACGAAGCTGGGTAGCCATCTTGCTCAGCATTACCGTTTATTGCGCAAGCCCGCACAGAGTCTGACGACCGAGGAGACCGAGACGCTGATGAATGCCTTCCGGCGTGAGATCGAAGCGGTACGCCTGCGCCAGCAAGAGAATCCCGACACCAATTTTATGGAAGCATTGGAGCAGGTCTTTGACTACCGCGAATGGTTCCATTTCGATGTCTGGGTTACGCCTATTGGAGGCCAACGCCAGCGCCTGACTGATCGCGTGGCGGGTACACGCAGTGGTGCCGAACAACTCTTTGCACTCTACGTTCCACTCTTTGCCGCCCTCGGAGCACTCTATCGTAGCGCCGCACCTGGAGCGCCGCGCCTGCTGGCCCTGGACGAAGCCTTCGACAAAGTCAGCGCCGCTAACACGCAGCGCATCATGGAATTCCTGGTCTCGCAAGACTTCCAATGGATCATGACGGGCCCCCAGGTCAGCGGCACCGGATCAAAGATCCCTGCCAGCGCCCGTTACCTGATGATCCACGAAAAAGGCTCACCGGTCGCGACCGCATCGGCCTCCTTCTGGAGCGATAATCAGAGCAAATAAGCAAGAAGGTAACGTATGGCGAAAGTAAGCGGCTTTGTCGAATGGTTGCCGGAGCAGAGAATAGTCGAGCTGCAATGGATGGACGAGATCCGCCGCACCTTCGAGAGCTTGTTGCCGAACATTATAACGATCTCGTCTTCCCTTTCAAACGCTACCAGATCCAGCGGGTGTGGCGTGGCGAGCGACCGCAGGAGGGCCGATACCGCGAGTTCTATCAGTGCGATATCGATGTCATCAATAACAACACGTTGCCATTGCACTTTGATGCGGAGATGCCCGCCATTATCTATGAGATCTTCAAACGTCTTGGCATCAGCAATTTCCAGCTTCATATAAACAACCGTAAAATCCTGGAAGGCTACCTGCAAGGTCTGGCTATTGAGGATACGATCCCTGTGATCCGCATTCTGGATAAGCTGGACAAAATTGGTCGGGATGGTATCCTATCCCAGTTGCACTCCGAGCTGAGCTTAACAGGCGAGCTGGCAGAGCGTTGCCTTGCGCTTGCCAGCATTCAAACGACTGATAGCTCCTTTGTTGAGCAGGTACAAAATCTGGGCGTGAAATCTGATCTGCTTGCTGAAGGACTGAGCGAGTTGGAGTTCGTGATGTCAGCCCTGGGTGATCTACAAGACGGTGTCGTGCTGGCTGATCTGGCGATTGCGCGTGGCTTTGATTATTACACTGGTACGGTATACGAGGGAAAGCTGACTGATTTTCCTTCTCTCGGTACTGTTTGTTCTGGTGGACGTTATGACAATCTGGCAGGCTCATTCATCAATCGCAGGTTGCCAGGTGTGGGCATCTCTATTGGCCTGACGCGCCTGTTCGCGAAACTCCTGACCGAGCAAAGACTGAAGGTGGGTCCGAAGTGTCCCACACAGGTGCTGCTGGTACTGTTCGATGATGCGCGACGCAGTGAGACAATGCATACAGCGCAGATCTTGCGTGAGCGCGGCTTCAATGTCGAGGTCTATCATACTCCCGGCAAGCAGGCACAGCAATTAAGATATGCGTCGCGCAAGGGCATTCCCTATGTATGGTTTTTGCCCTACGAAGGGAAGGGGCACGAGGTGAAGAATATGCTGAGCGGAGAGCAGTTTCCGGCTGATCCCAATACGTGGAAAGCAGAGTAATGCAGTACAACGAAGCAGGGGCACAGCGAGCCGTAGATTTTTTTACACGGGCCGGATTAACCCGTCTGCTGGAGAAACTGCGTGCGAAGTATATTGCTGAAGGGCAGGTGCGCGGCCAGGTCGTGCTGGAGGAGAGTACTCCAGCAGAGCGCCGCGAGATTGCCAGCTTCCTGGGCAGACCTCCATATCGCGATAGCACCATCAGGGTGCGGCTCGTGGAGATTGACCAGGCGCTGCGCAATAGTGGCTTTGCCTGCTCGTTACTTGATGTGCTCACAGCCTTCCGTCCATCTGAACCTCTGGAGACGCGCCAGGAGCGACGAACTGCCCATGCTCTGCATCAAGCTGATTTTCGCCAGTCCTTGCTCTCCATCGTCGCTGAACTTCCTGAGTCCTCGCGTGGACGTTCCTGGCTCCTCAACGGTCTGCACGGGCTTGAATGGCTTTTTGCACATTACAAAAACGCGCCTGTTGCCGAACAGGAACGCCAGCTTACCACTATCAGCTATGTTGTGGATCTGCTCGATCAATTGCCTGCGACACAGATGCCCGAACGCCTGGCTCTCTTTGCGCAGAGAACGAGCGGCGATCCGCACGCGCTGGACACCAATCGTCCTGCTGGTCGTCTGTTTCTGCTTGCCCTCAGCGATCTTTCCAATGACGCAACGCCGCCACAGGAGCGTGCCCATGCACTACGCTTATATAATGATGTTGGGCTGCTGGTCGATACCATCTCATCCAGCGTCGCCGTCTTCAACCTGGCTGGTGCCACCACGCGTTCGAGTGAGATTGATCCTCTTCCACAGACTGCCGGTGCACGCATATTGCTCCTGCCACAGCGTCAGTTATTGGAATGGAGCAGCGCTCAAGCAGCGTGTGAGGATATCTACGTCTTTGAGAATCCCCAGGTCTTTGAAGAGGTCATTGATGCTCTCTTGCGCCAGGACAGGCATGGAGTACTCCCCACACTGGTCTGTACAGCAGGCTGGCCCAGTGTCGCGGCGCTGCTCCTGCTCGACCAGTTGCTGGCTTCATCGACAGAGAATATGCTCCACTACAGCGGAGACTTTGATCTGAAGGGCTTGCAGATCGCCGCGCACCTGCTGGCTCGCTATCCGGGACGCTGCCAACCCTGGCGTTTTGATCCTGAAGCTTACCTGCAGGCTCTGCAATCGGAAGGCGTGCCAGCGCGTGCGAATGAGCTGGATATGCTCAACGCGCTTCCTGCAATTTTTGCGCCCCTGGTTGCTGTCATGCAAGAGAAAAAGAAATGGGCTTACCAGGAAGGTATTGCCCACCTCTTAATATATGATATTTGAGCTGGTTGCTCGTCTCTTTTCATCGCACAACCCTGTTTCCTGAGCATCTTCCCTTTCCGTCCTTATTCGTCTTTCCACGACGTTGCTACTGTCAACTTTTTCTTCTTGAGGGGGCTTGCGAAGCACTGCTCATAGCTGCTAGCATTATCGTTCCAACTAGTGGGCCGCTTGTCACGCCCATGATCATTTAACCAACATAGTCTGGCAGTTGCGCAGACTGGTCTGTTTTATGTCAGACCATGCTTGCCCAATAGCAACGGGCGTGACAAGCGGCCCACTAGTTACCATACCATAAGATGTGCCCGCTTGTTATCCCTACTGCTAATATTGTCTCCTTCGGATGAAGCGCGAGGGCGGTTGGAGCTTCATTTTCAGTATTTATCTCGAATAGGGAGCTGCGGTTTTCAATATCCCACACAACAAGACGCTGATCGTTACCACATGAAAAGAGCAACTGCCCATCGTGGAGCGCAACGAGAGCGGTGATGCGTTCACTGTGGTGAATTAATGAAGCGAGTAATAGCGAGCGCTTATAATCCCACAGTTGAATCTCGCCATGCTCAAAGCCGAGTGCCAGGGCTGGTTGACCGGGAATGAACTGCACGACAGTTATCTCACTAGTGAAAACCTGGTTAATGACCTGGGTCCAATTCTGGCGATTCCAGACAACAAGAGAGCCATTGGCGCAGGCAATTGCAAGATAAATGTTATCGGGGCTGAATGCGATAGAGCGAGCAGCATCATTAAATTGAGAGACGACGCGGTTCATGTTCCACGTATCTGTTTGCCAGCACCAGCCAAGCCCTTTACGTGAGATAGCACAGAGGCACAACCCGTCGGGGCTGAAAGCAACATCGGTAAGATAGCGTTCACCGGAGAGCAGCGTCCTCTCTTTCTGGTAGGTGTGAACATTCCAGATAATCACTTCACCCCGTTGATTGACTCCAGCGAGCAAACTTGAAGTTGGGTGAGATGCGATTGCCAGTATATCATCCGGCAGATTCCCCAGGGTAAAATCGAGACGGCTGTGTTCTACATCATAGAATGCAAGAGAGTGGTCGCGGGAAGCGGAAATGAAACGAGATATATCGAAAGCAAAGCAGATGTCGGTGATAGCTTTTTGATGATATTTCAGGATAGAGTGAAGTTTTATCTGCCTGGCATTTGTGCGATTGAAGGCTTCTATAATTGTCTCGGCGTGAACAGCGGGAGGTGAGATTGGAAGGGAAACTGCAAGCCTGTAGGCTTCAATGAACTCACGTATCATTGCTGAGAGGTCATGGAACAGAATCCGTTCCAATTCATCAAGAGCTGAATAGATTTTATAGAGGCCTTTGAAATCGGGATTGGTGCCTGAAAAGCGATTGAAGAATGCACGGACGTGTGCAAATTGAGTGGGGTCAATGTTTCTGGAATCGGTCGAGCGTGTACAGCGATACAGTAAAATTACGGGTTTTTGTGTTTTAAGGTTAGCCTGATAAGCAGAGATGAATTCGTATTCTGTGCCAGATAGATAGTGTTGCCCCGTTGTTTCATCATGAAAAGGCGTTCCCATACGATTCCAGAGCAGGCAGACAAAGATATCAACCTGGTCAGGTGTAGGCATGTATTGATCGACGATTTTCTGAGGATTTTTGCCTGTGGCAGGCGGTACATTTTGTTCATAGGCATAAAGTCTTAGCACCACATCTTCGCTGACAAAAGCGATTGTATTCAAGTGATCGACAACTTTTTTGAGCAATTGACGTTCAGCGGCAACATCAGAGGGAGAAGAAACAAAGATCCTGAGGATGCGGACAACGTCATGTGGATGGTTGTGTGTTATCTGTTCAGTGCGATGAAGATCATGCATGTGTAGCCTCCTTTCTTTAGGGATGCCTCGAGATCTCTATGGAGTAGTAAGATTATTTTTGCAGATCATTCCATTGTTGAATAATAGTTCGATTCAGGGGAACATTGTGCAAGAATGATAGTCGCATCTCAGGACTTTGTATTTTGTCGGCTTTGCGCTGAATCTCAGCGAACGCGAACTCGAGATAGCGACGGGCTTCTTCAGATTTTCCAAGGGCCTGAAGTGCAAGCGAATGATCATAGAGAATTTCTTCACGTAATACTTCGCTACTGCCATGAGCTTCCAGGAGAGTGACGGCTTTAGAGGAGGCTTCAAGCGCCTCCTGTGATCGTCCTATAGCCATAAGTGCCATCGCTTGATACGTATAGCCCAGGATCTCACCATAAATCAGGCTGTGCGTCTGGCTGATATTTGTGGCTTGCACTGACAGATCTAATGCTACCTGGAGAGTTTCTGGAGTTGATTGTGCACAACGAACGAGAGAGAGATCATTTTTTGAGAGAACAATCAACTGTGGAACTTGAATTTCTTCTGCCATTGCGATAGCGGCCTCCAACTCGTCTACAGCCTGTTCCAGATTGTTTAGATTATAATGGATGACTCCAATATCATGATGACACCAGGTTTGTCCATATTTACGACCAACTTCCTGGTTGATTTCGAGTGATTGGTAATGCAGTTCAAGTGATTTTGGATAATCTCCTATGAAAAGATAGACATCGCCGATATTACCAATTGCGCCTCCTTCGAGCGTGCGGTAGCCGATCTCGCGGCGAATACGTAATACCTGTTCATAGCAAGCAAGTGCCTGTTGATAGTCGCCTTCGCCAGCGTAAATATCACCGATATAGCGCAAAACCTCCTGTTCACCAACTGAATCCTCTTGTTCACGATACAAGGCCAGAGCCTGTTGAGCATAGCGCAGGGCGTGTCCATAGTCGTTACGATTGAGGTAGACCAGAGCAATGGACTGGAGGGCCAGAGTCTGGCCCTGTTTGTGGCGGTAAGCTTTGAAGATATCATCGGCGGTGCGAAAATGGCTTAGTGCTTCATTGTGAGCGGATAGATAGGCATATATTTCACCGACACGAATTTCTACTTCGGCTTTCAGTAGATCATTTTCACTCTGGGTGGCGAGTTCTAATGTTTCCTCGCCAAGTTGTTGAGCTTGAGTATAATCACCAAGTTGTGCGAGATAACTCAAGCGCAGATTATTACTTTCGATGGTCCAATCGCGGTTCTGCTCAGACGTGGACAGGCGTATAAGGGCGTCGATGGCCTGCTGTTGTTGTGGGATATCGCCCGTTAGTTGATAAAGGCGAGCAAGGTTGTGCCTGGTCATGTAGAGATCATTGGAGGAGCCACCTGTGTGCAGAAAGAGTTGTTCAGCACGTTGATAAAACGTAATAGCGCTCTGGATTGCATGGGCTTCCTGGGATTGCTTGCCTGCAATCAGGTAATACTGAGCAGATTTGTGTAGTTGTCCCGCTTCTTGAAAATGGCGGGCGAGCTGTAATGCGATCTCGTCCGTTTTACTGCCGTACAGGACCTCTAACGCCTCACCGACTGCGCGATGTAATTCTTCTCGTTGTAAGGGACCTAGACTGGTATAGATATATTGTTGAAAGAGGCGATGAGCAAAGCGATAAGTATGCAGACGCTGGGCCATGGACTGATGTTGTCCCTGATTGCCTACCAGGCGGTAGCGATGATCGAGTTCCCGATCGAGTTGTTCAGCGACTTTCAATTCTTCCAGGTGGCGCACTTTCACGATAACTTCGGCGGTAAACTGTTCACCTTCGACGCTTGCGCAGGTCAGTATTTCGCGCAGATTAGCTTGCAGTCTGTTGATACGCTCTTCAATGACAGCTTCGACACGTTTGGGCAGCTCGGTAGTCTCGACGTCGTGCTCGACATACCAGAAGCCATCGGCGTCTTTCTGTAACACGTGGCGGTCCTGTAGCATACGTAATAACTCGATTGTAAACAGGGGATGTCCTTCGCTACGTGCGAAGAGGCGATTGCGAAATGCGGGATCAAAACGATTTGGCTCAGTATCAAGCAGGCTATCGAAAAAAGCTCGTCCCGATGATCCTCCAACCAATCCACGCAGATCGAGGATTACATTGCCCCATTGTTCACGGATCTTCCTCACGGTTTGTAGGAGCGGATGTTCTTTCTCATCGTTCAGGACATTGATTTCGGTATCACGGTAGGTACCTATCAGAAGGAGAGGAACGTTACGCGAATGTTTCAATCTTCGTGCGAGGTAAGCCAGCAGATCGATCGTACCGGCATCTGCCCAGTGGAGGTCCTCGATTATGAGGATCAATGGCGTCTGGCGAGCAATGGCCGTCAAAATACTGCGATATTGTTCAAAGAGCTGCTCTGACTGAAATTGGGATTGAGATGGAGGTTCATAAGATTGCCGACGGCGTCCTCGTCGTGCCTGGCTATTCCGGCTATCTATAATCTTCTGATTATTTGCGAGGGTTCCAATGAGAGCAGGACCATGAGCCAGGATTTCCGCGATAGTGGTAGCGGCTGAATTGCGTAAGCGCAATCTTCCCTCATCTCCTACAATATCGTTATCGGCTAGCGCATCGTTTTCGCCCGTTAACATATTGAGTATTTCTTTGAATGGCTGGTATGCATCTCCGAAGGGGGAATAGCATTGACCACTTGCGACCAACACAGTAGCGGATTGTGCCAGCGCACGAGTACTGAACTCCCTCATAATTGTGTTTTTTCCAATTCCTGCATCACCGATCAGGAAATATACCTGTGGTTTCCCTGCCAGAGATTGTTCCACACCCTGGTTGAGGACATCAAAGAGCTTTTCGCGACCTTCTGACACAAATGTGAGATTTTCATATGCCATAAGTATACCCATGCCCCCTTCGTAAGTCTGCACGTATGAATGTTATCGTTTTCAACGTCTCTACTTTAGACGAACTTCTCTCTCTGATTATACTCTACAAAGCTGACAAGTTGGTATTTACATTTAAAAAATAAATATTTTTGGCTGAAATTGTAAATTGTAAGTGTCAACGATGCCTGATGGAGCAGTTAAATAGTCTATATGACTTGCGAGAAATTTGGTATTGTTATTAAATAGACGTATAGCTCCTGTCATATAAAAAATGGTAGCGTTCTTCCTCGAAGGTGAACATGAAATAGGGAGATAGTGATGCATATTACAGAACTGCGTTTGATGACAGATTGTCTGGTGGAGCAAAGAAATTTCTACACGCACACTCTTGGCCTGCCGCTGTTGAACGAAACAGAAGCATCGATGACGGTAGGGGTAGGAGCAACCCGATTAGTATTTTTGCAAGCGGAACCGGAGATGCACCCATTTTATCATTTTGCGTTTAATATACCGAGCAGCAAATTTGCTTTAGCAAAAGCGTGGCTAGCGCTTCGTTGTCCATTGCTGGAGATAGATGGTGCGAACCAGGTGAATCATGAGAGCTGGAATGCGCAAAGTTTCTATTTTTACGATCCTGCCGGGAATGTTGTTGAGTTCATCGCGCGCTACAATTTACCAATGGGTGAGAGTGGAGCGTTCGGTTATGACTTGCTCAATGTGAGTGAGATCGGTCTCGTGGTAGACAACGTGTTCGCGACAATTGAGTCCATTGAGCGCTCCGTGGGTGTAAAGGTATGGAAAGAGAAGTCTGATACGTTCACTGCGATGGGAGATGATAATGGCCTGTTTATCGTTGCGAAATCGGGCAGGATATGGTTAATGACAGATAAACCGGCTGAAGTGCATCCTTTCGAGATGACCATTCAAGGGTCTGCTTCTCTCCATTACAAGATTGCCGATTTTCCATATCATATCAACGTCGTTCCTCAAGATCAGAAGTAGCCAGAGTCGCTAGCATCCAGAGATATGTGGTCAATGAAAAGAGGGCTTCCCTTTTGTGTTGGAAAACCCTATGTGCTATTAAAGCGTCCTGGGAAGAACAGAAGCGCAAGATCGATGTGATGCTCATCCTGAGCAGGGCGCTCTGCTCCACCAGTTACACGCTTGTTCCAGATCTGCGGGCAGCCAGCTCAATATAGAATTGGATCGATTGAGGATTGCTCATCGCGTCTATGCTGATTGCTTTTTCCACTGGGACACCCATAAACAGCTTCTTCACAGGGACTTCTAACTTCTTGCCGCTGAGAGTGCGTGGAACCTCTGGAATTGCTATTATCTCGTCTGGCACGTGATGCGGAGAGATGTGGGTGCGCAGATTTTGCTTGATCTTCGCCTTCAGGTCGTCATCCAGCTCCACACCTTCTTTGAGTACGACGAAGAGCGGCATATAATAGCCTCCATTTTGTAGCTCGACGCCCACAATCAGGCTATCAATTACCTCTGGCATGCCCTCAACGACGCGGTAGATCTCGCTGCTTCCCATCCTGATGCCCATACGGTTGATCGTCGAGTCGGAGCGTCCGTAGATAACCGCACTGCCGCGCGGCGTAATCTTAATCCAGTCGCCATGCCGCCATACACCAGGATACTCGCTAAAGTAGCTCTCGTTGTAACGTTGTCCATCAGGATCATTCCAGAAGTACAGCGGCATCGAAGGCATTGGCTGTGTGATTACCAGTTCACCAACCTCATCGACAAGCGGCTTGCCCTGCTCATCAAACGATTGCACGCTGGCACCTAAGAGGCGACACTGCAACTCGCCTGTATGCACTGGCAGCAGGACTGAACCGCCCACGAAGGCCGAGCAGACATCAGTTCCCCCACTGATCGAAGCCAGCCAGAGATCACGCTTCACATGTTCGTATACCCAGTGAAATCCCTCCGGCGAGAGCGGTGATCCAGTCGAACCAACCGTATGCAGCTTGCTTAGATCATATGTCTTCCCAGGCTCGATTCCGGCCTTCATGCAGGATGAGATGTAGCCTGCACTTGTGCCAAAGAGCGTCATCTCTGTATCCTGGGCAAACTTCCACAATGTTCCCATATCAGGATAGGCCGGGCTCCCATCGTAGAGCAGCACCGTCGTGTCTACCAGCAAGCCGCCGATAAGCAGATTCCACATCATCCAACCCGTCGTCGTATACCAGAAAAAGCGATCCCCCGGCTTCAGGTCACAATCCAGCGACAATTGTTTCATGTGCTCCAATAAAATACCGCCCTGTCCCTGCACAATTGCCTTGGGCAGGCCGGTTGTGCCGGAAGAGTAGAGTACCCACAGTGGATGATCAAACGGTACCTGCTCGAAAGCCAGTTCCGCCGGATTCTCAAGCATCGTGTGCCAGGGTATCAGTGTGGAATACTCTCTGGGGATGGTTGGGGAGATATAAGGTACCAGCACCGTATGCTGCAATGTGGGTAGTGCCTTTTGTATATCTGCTATGACCGCGAAACGATCAAACGTGCGCCCACTATACTGATAGCCATCGACCGCAAAGAGCACTTTTGGCTCAATCTGCTTGAAGCGATCAATCACGCTATCCGTCCCAAAATCAGGCGGGCAACTTGACCAGATCGCGCCCATACTCGCGCAGGCCAGGAACGCAATGACTGTCTCAGGAATATTTGGCATATACGCCACCACACGATCACCCCGCTGCACGCCCATTCTGTGCAGGGCCTCGGTCACTGCGCCTACCTTCTGCTGCAACTCATCCCACGAAACCTCAACCAGCTCATGGCGTTCGGAGCGGAAAAGCAGTGCGGGTCGGTCCGGCGTCTTATTCCTGAACACATGCTCCGCGTAATTTAACTCGGCACCTGGAAACCACTGTGCGCCAGGCATCTTCCTCTCAAGCAGCACCGTCTTATAAGGTTTGGAGGACTTCACGTGGAAATACTCCCACAGCGAGCCCCAGAAATCTTCAATATGTGTCACCGACCACTGCCACAACTCCTCACGCGTAGCAAAATGCAATCCACGCGTATCTGCTAACCATTGCATATAGCGTGTCACATTGGCCTGCTGCTTCAGCTCCGCCGAAGGTTCCCATAATGGCAGTCCCTCGCTGATAGGAGTGACCATAGAAACACCCTGCCTTTCTCTTTTCTAGTGAGCTGTCCACCCGCAGTCGATCATCTGTGCGCTGCCCGTTATCGCATTAGCGGCATCGCTGCATAGGTAGGTTGTCAGGTGTGCAACCTCTTCCGGCTCCAGCAGACGCTTAATGGCACCCTCAGCAGCCATGATTTTCTCTACCACCTCTGATTCTGGGATGCCATGGATACGTGCCTGGTCGGAGATCTGCTTCTCAACCAGAGGTGTGCGCACATACGAGGGGCAGATAGCGTTGCAGGTGACGCCATGCTCGGCAGCTTCGAGAGCCGTGACGCGAGTCAATCCCAGCAGGCCATGTTTGGCGCTAACGTAGGCCGACTTGTACGGTGATGCCCTCAGCGAGTGTACCGAGGCGATGTTGATGATACGTCCCCATTTATGTTCATACATATTGGGCAGCACGGCCTGGGTTAGCAAGAATGGAGCGGTGAGCATAATCTCAATGATCTTGCGCCACTTTTCCTCCGCAAATTCGATGATGGGTGCAACATGCTGAATGCCTGCATTGTTGACCAGTATATCGATGCGTCCCTCGGCCTCGAATGTCTCCCGCGTCAGGCGCTGTACATCCTCCGGCTTTGAAAAGTCCGCGAATTGGAAGCGCGCTCCTGCTAAATCATCGG
>WNGD01000134.1_pt1 | contig 65789 bp, 53 predicted proteins | sample 5400671 | NCBI WGS metagenome assembly WNGD01 (sample SAMN13153369, study PRJNA577476) | soil metagenome | isolation source: 40 cm soil or saprolite under grassland replicate 2 | place: USA:California | collected 2016-06-15
TGCTGCAACGAGGATGCAGCTTTCGCCTCACGTTGAAAGCGCGTCACAAACTTTGGGTCAGTGCTATAGACTTCCCTCAGCACTTTAATCGCGACGACGCGCTCCATGCGCATATCACGCCCACGATAGATCGTAGCCATGCCGCCACGCCCAATGGGATCTTGTAATTGGTATCGCTCACCCAAAACTTCGATTTGCATAGCTCTCCGCACGTACGGGCGATTACTTCTCAGTCGCCCTTCATTGCCAGTCGGCAACCGCTCTACAGGCATATTTGTAATATGCTCGGGTGGTTGTCCTACTCCAGGCTACTCTCGTCGAGTCTCCCCAGATGCGGGGACGAGAGTGGTGCCTGCTACAACAAGGCGCAGGTCAATAGCACCAGGTTATTGCTTTTATTCTTCCCAGTCAGGGAAAGGTCCGGGCACAATCAAGCCTTATAGTCTTGCGCTACCTATTTTAACCTATTCTGCCACAGAATGGAACACTTTATCAGCAAAGTAATAGCTTATGACGGCAAACGCGGGATAGTTATTCCCAGAAGACGCTCATCACCTACACGACGTGTAATACGTAATGCATCCATATGTTCGAGTAGAGGCAGGATATACTTACGTGTTGCGCCCAATATATCGCGTGCTTCCGCGGCGGTCATCTTACCATGAGCGCGTAGATAAGCCACCAGTTTCGTTAACGCTTCATCATACGTTTCTCGTAAAAACAATATATTATCGCCCAGTTTCACCAGGCGTCCCTGCTCGATCAGCGCGGCCACGACCTCTGCGCCAGCTATTGTCTCCGCCTGGACGCGTCCAGGCGGCGTGTAAGGATGTTCCTGGAAGAGTTGCAACAACTGCTCGATCTGACGCTGTTGAAGAGCTGTAAAACTCGGCGTAAAGCCTGGCAAGCGTATCAGACCGCCGGTACGTTGTATTGCTTCCTGTGCATATATGCTTCCTGTATCGGCAACGACCTCAACAGCCTCCAGTTTGCCCTCTGCCTGCAGGACTGCAAAGACTTCTGCGGCCATCTTTGGCGAGAGATTTAAACGCGAGCGCCATTCTTCTTTAGAAAGACCGCTACGCAATGGATAATGCTGGTGTTGCTCATGTACCAGGCGTACAGCCTCTTCAGCCAGGGCTTCCCAAATATGTTGCGCGAACCAGAGTCCGCCAACCTTGCGTACCCTCCCCTCTGATAGAAACGTGTTGAGTATCTGTAGCGTCACATCATCAGACAAATTGCACAGTTTGATAATGTCCCCCTGTTCATAGCCCACAAGTCCATGCGTGTTCCTGTTCACGGCCATTGTACGCCCGACACGCCTTCTATCCAGGACCGCCAGGACAAGTTCCTCGGGAGAGCCTTGCGCGAGCTGCTCCAGAGAGGCCAGAACATGGGTTTGAAAACGCTTGTGATAGCGTGGTTGTACGTCCAGAATCTCGCCCCCCCCAATAGTCATGCCGGGCGAAGGAATGCGCAAAATAAAACGATCACGACGCGCCACAACGGCAGGGCGATTTAAGCGCAACTGGACCCATGCGTACTGCCCCGGCTGCAATTCTTCGCAATCGAGGAGCCGCACACGCGCCGGGATCTCCTGCGAGCCGCTATAGAAATCGACCTGCGTATTATGGGTTAGAGAGCGTCCCACGTCGGCAAGCAGTTGAATACGTGCATCAAAGAGCATGGTTGTACGCATCTGTCCTGCCAGTGTTACAACGTTACCACGCTCCAGCCCGGTACGCGGCACATTGGGCAGATTCATAGCCACGCGGCTCCCTGGTTGCGCAACCTCGACCTGCTGTTTATGCGTCTGCAAGCTACGCAAACGGGTCTTTATGCCTTGTGGTAGAATCTCGACCTCCTGCCCCAATTTGAAATTACCATCGAGCAGGGTTCCCGTTACAATAGTACCAAAGCCAGCTAACGTGAAGACGCGATCAATGGGCAGGCGCGGACGCCCGATATTGCGTCGTTCTTCTGCTTCATCAACTATACGTTCTAGCGCAATCAAAAGTTCTGGCAGGCCCTGACCTGTCTGGGCCGAGACTGGAAGAATTGATGCAGCAGCCAGAGTAGTTGGTTTTACCAGTTCCACCACCTCATCGTACACCAGCTCCAGCCACTCTTCATCCACCAGGTCAGATTTGGTGAGAGCAACGACGCCACGCGGCACACGCAGCAGATCCAGTATTGCCAGATGTTCGCGCGTCTGTGGCATCACCCCCTCATCAGCCGCGACGACCAGAAGAGCTGCATCAATGCCACCCACCCCGGCCAGCATATTCTTAATAAAACTTTCATGTCCCGGCACATCAACAATACTGACCTCGCGCCCGCCCGGCAGCTTCAGCCAGGCAAAACCGAGGTCAATCGTCATGCCGCGCTCTTTTTCTTCAGCCAGGCGATCGGGATCAATGCCGGTGAGAGCCTTCACCAATGTTGATTTGCCATGATCGACATGTCCAGCCGTACCGATGCAACTCATGATAGCTTGTTAAGAAGCGTGGGCTGATTACCCATGCTCATCTCCCCGGTGACAGAATGAAACATAATACTCTAATTATGCCTTTCAGTATACACCACAGGCAGAGTTCTTGCTATCTCTAGATTACTTCTTGCCTGTCTGGGAAACTATGAAGGAGTTCACATTTAGGATGGCACCTGCTCTGTCGTGTGAAAGCGCTGCCAGGTGAACGCTGCCAGCACCATAGCTGCACGCTCCTTCGGAGAAGCCTGCTCTGTTCCCAGGATATCCTCCGCCCGGTGCAGTCGGTAGCGGATGGTATTGACATGCACTCCCAGTTGATCGGCTACTGCCTGCGCTGAGCCGAGCGTCTGAGCCAGCACGAACGTTTCAATGAGATGCAAGCCTTTGGCGGCGTCGTACTCGATCAACGGGGTGAGCAGTTTCCTGGCGAAGGCGTCCAGATCTTCAACCAGCCTGGGATTCTCCCACAGGCTGTCCAGGCCAAAAGCGTAGATATCCAGGAGGCACTCTTCATGCTCTTCACGACGGGCCTTTCGAGCCAGTGAAATGGTGTGGATGAGCGTCGTTTTCAGTTCATGAAGCGAGTCATAACGCCCACCATGGACAATCCAGAGCGGATGAGCACCGCAGTGTTTGAGCAGGGCATCGCGTACCTTCGATGGTTTCTGCTGTGCCTGCCCTTCGAGCAGGACGACGGCCAGATCATCATCAAAAAACATGAGCGGGCTTTTCAGGTGGTCCAACACAACATTTTCGGCGGTCATGCGCTTACGCACCGATTTTGTAGCCTGCATGGTCCCATAGAGCCATGCCAGTACCCAGAGCTGACCATGCTCAATCGGAAGACCCAGGCGGTATCCATCTTGCTCGATATACTGCGACGATTTCCCCTGTATCAGCATACGTAGCCACTGCTCGCGTTCGCGACCCAATTGATCGTACACCCGTTCCATGCGGGCGATGACCGAATTACAGGCCACCACCATGTCAGCAAAGAAATCGGGCCACTGGGGCGGCGGCAGCGGAATGGAAGGGTAAAGATAGACTTGACCCGGCAGAGGCACACCAGAAGCAGCCAGGGAGAGCACCTGCGCCGCGTCTCGCTGACCTCTGCCAGCGGCTCGCATTTGCTCTAACTGTTCACTATGAGCAAGTACATAGGGACTTCCATCGCTGTCGGTCACAACGACCGCTCCTTTAATGATCTGACTGGCCCATGCTTCAACATCCTCAATGCGATTGGCGTACAGAACAAGGTCGTGCCATGTGGCTTTATGATCGGGGAGATGCTGTACTCTGGGCGCGAAGGAAGACGGGGAGCCAACCTCAAGGGTCAACTGCCCAAGCATGAGCGCCTGACGCTGCACAAGCAGGCGTTCTACCAGAGAAAAAGGAGTGACGGTTCTACGCGAGGCATAGAGGACTGCTGTAACAGGCGCACTCCTATCGGACGTGGTATCATAGCTGACGGGTAAGGCGATAATTGACCGAACCTGTTCGGCATCGACGATCTCGCAGATGTTGGGGTCGCGATAGAGGGAGTTGCGGTAATCGTCCGCCTCCATCGGCTTGCCATAGGCTGCAACACGACCTCCCATCCCACGCCCACGCGGGAGGACGAACCCAAACCCGCTGTTTTTCGCGCCCAGGTGGCCAGTGACTTCGACGGCATCATCAAAAGCCCTCGCCCAGAAGGTGAAATCTGCCTTCGCAACCACGCGCGTCAGGCTGAGAAATACAGAATGAGCGAGAGTATCATCGTGCGTCAGCGCTTCAATGAGTTCTCGATCATAGAGTGGAGAGCTCGTGGAAAAATACTGCTCCTCCCTGTCCTCAACCTCAAGTACCGCTTCTAACATCTGGCGAACAGGCTCTATCCATTCGTCAACAGCGCCTGATACAGAGGACGCGGAAGAAGGAGCGGTCCAGACGACCCATAAACCGCAAGGAGATGAAGGCAAGGTATGCAGGCGCACGAGAAAGGGAGGGGGCATATCTGAAAGACGGCACGTGATGTCATGCTCTAACATACTAATCGTCCCATCCATTGAGTGGTCGAGGCGGGCGGAGAGCCAGCGGTGCATCGCATTGCGCTTGATTCCGACGTAGTAGACTTTCCACGGCACTTTTCTCTTGCGACAGGGCCAGATTAAAGCAGTACCAAGCGCTGGAATACTGGTGAGCATTTCCTGCAATGCATATGAGATCATCTCATCGCGTTGTTGCGGAAGCAATGCGGCAGTTTCCAAATAATTTGTGACAGAGGTCCAGGCTCCCGGGTGCTTCTCTTCCATAATTGCTACCCTTCCATTGTTCGAGAAGACAAATCGGGAGTGGCGATTTGTAGATAAAAACATTCTATACCAGGTTGCTGCCAACTTACAATAGATGACATAACAGAGCTGATCATTTTTTCGAGGGTCAAAGGAGTGTTAACGCCATGCATATCACGACTGTTGCGAACCTCATCAGACCTCATATGAGGACCAGGTCCTCGTTTCTAAGGAGAAGAAAGAAAGAAAGAAGTATGACGACTGACAATACTGACAACGACGCGCGTGGGCGTACAGCACTTCCGGAAGCAGATGTAGTCCCTGCTGCGCCTCACATTCTGATCGTCGAAGATCGCCCGACTACCCGGGAACTGCTCTACTGGGCGCTTCAGCTTGCGGGGTATCGTACAACGGCTTGTATCGGTGGGCAAGCCGCCCTCACCTGGATAAACAAGGCTATGCCATCTGGTGATTTCCCCGCGCTGATTCTCCTCGATCTCAGCATCCCTTGCACGGACGACGCAGCGAACTTCTTGCGCCAGCTACGAGCACGATGGCATGATGCTTGCGGTGTGCTTCCACAGATCATCGTGCTGACGACGTACAAAAATGTGCAAGAAGACTTGATGGCCAGGGAACGTGTGGTACTCAAACCCTTCCATATCCAGGATCTCATGGCCTTGATCGAGGCGGTGATACCATCCGCGTCTCGATCAGAGAACTTTTAACCACTGTATTCAAACGTAACGTGGAGGACACACGAAATAAACGTGAACATTTGAAAGTCACTCTTCGCTACCAGTCTAGAGACAAACGAGCTTGTGAAGTGCCTTGAGCTTCACAAACTCACAATGGCATTTACTAGACCCCCTTATCGAGCAGAGAACCATTATCGACATCGCCAACACTTATGAAGCAGTTCACACTTGCTTGCTATATTGTTTGCCCAGCTTATACCTCTGTACTATCCCTATGGTTACTCGTCTGGACAAAGCGTTGTTTGGCAAATACTGCCGCACCGTAGGCACCAGCAGTTGTACCTAACACACCACGCTCAATAGAGACATTTCTTATGCTAGCATGGAGCGATCTCCTCCTTGCAGACTCGACCGCTTTTTCAAAGAACAGATCAATTTCGTCAATGACATCGCCACCCAGGATCACCCGGTGAGGATTCAAAAAGTTGATGATATTTGCGATTCCGATACCCAATATCTCAGCCGCCTCCTCGACAACTTGACAGGCCAGAAAGTCTTCTTGATCGATGGCTTCGGCTATCACTGCTGCGTTGACATCCAGCGGCTCTTTTTTCAATTCTTTTGACAGTATTGTTGCTCTGCCATCCTCATGAAGCGCATGAAGTTTTCTCTGGATTGCCGCTCGCGACACCAACATATCCAGGCAACCTTTATTGCCACATGTGCACATAGGCCCATCAAGCTCGACCACCATATGACCAAATTCGCCAGCGAGGTTATCAGCGCCTGTATACAGTTCCTTGTTAATAATGATACTTGCACCAATGTTAAAGCCTACGCGCACATAGACAAGGTCTCCAATATCTTTTCCTATGCCTATATGTTGCTCCCCAATCCCATAAACATCATCGTTATTGATGAGTGTAATGGGCCGATAACCAAAATATTCTTGCAACTTCTCCACAAGTGGGAATGGATCTTTTCTCAGGTTGAACAACGGCGAGAACAGAATTAAGCCCTTGTCTATATCAATCTGGCCTGGCGATGCGACCCCGATTGTCAGGATATCATCCTGGCTTACCTGGGCATCTTTGATGGCCTCTTCAATACTCCAACGTACACGGCTGAGCAATACGGTGCTATCGGGCTTATCAAGGACCTCACGCCCTCTATGTTCCCCCATCAGGCGCAGCTTACCACTAGCTTCTTCACGTACGATAATGCTCTGCACGCTGTTCAATCCAGCAATGACTCCTACCATGAGTTGTGGTTCCGCCATATCTTTCCTCCATGTAATGTTTAAAAAAATATACCGACTGTTACGTCTTAGCAAAATCGAAAGGTGCTACATAGCGAAGCAAACGTAATGCTTCCAAACGAAGCACCTCTGGAAAGAGCGCCTTGTATATAGTGCAGTTAGGAGACTTAACATCGTATCTACCAGTTGACCTATAGGTCAGTACAGGGCATCCTCCTGCACACCAGGAGCGCCATGAACAGTCACGGCACCCCTCCTTTTCCTCTACCGGGAGTCCCTGCACGCCTTGACGATCTTCTCTGACAATACGTAATGGATCCTCACTATTAATTGTCGCAACTGTACGCTTTATATCCATTTGACACTTCGCCACGCCACCGTGCTGATCGATAACCAGGTAATTCTGCCCTACACCGCAAGTGCGGCGATGTGAAGAGCTCAGATCAGCTTTATCCAGTAAACATCCTAGCAGGCTTCTCGCAGGCAGTTTTTTTTCTATCACAGCGAACGCAGCACGCATCGCTACAATTATTTGTTCATCTGCAAAGCACAAATCTGTAATATGTGAGGAGCATTCATTGTCTCTGTAATAACTTAAAGAGAAGAGCAATTTGCGCTCCAGCATATACTGCATCAATTCAGGAAGTCCAGCAAGATTGCGACGAGATACAGTCACTGAGATAGAAGGTATCACACCGTTAGCAAGTAGCCGATCAATAGTGCGTTGCACATATTTACTAGATCCTTGTCCACCGAGTAGTGGACGCTGGCTGTCGTGATAAGCACCCAGGCCATCTAAAGAAATCATTATAGCAATGTCACGTGATTTGAGATGATCGATAGCACGCTGTGATAGCGCAACGCCATTGCTCAAAAGAACCCCTTCCAGGGAAATATCCCATTCCTGCGCAAGCTGACTTGCGTAGTCGTGCAGATTTATCACACTCATCATGTGCAAACTCGCCTCACCTCCCGCATACTTCAGCTTGACGTTTTTGATATTGTGCTTCTGTGCCGAACGAAAAACAGCCTCCACGCTTCTATGCCCCGCCTCAGCAGACATATCATCATGAGTTTTCTGCAAATAACAGTAATGACAGCGCAGATTACACTCGTTCGTCACATGCAACCACGCAGTTAGAGTTTGCGTTTCTTCCCATAAAGAAGGTGGAGAACGCATACTTATGTCTTGCAAAAAATCCAGGTGGTAAAAAAGTGTAACGATCTTCTCTATATCTTGCCGTGACCAATGCGTCACTTGAGAGAGCGAGGTCGGAGTTCGAAATAATGCAAGGAGCGAAAGTGCTTGCCCATCGAGAACAGCAACACGTCCTGACCTTGATGGATTACATACTAGCCACCTTCCATCGCTGCACTCTTGTATATAAAGTGCTTGAGAAAGTTGCAAGATCAGTTTCTGAAGTAGCACAACGTCACCAGTTGCAGAAGACCAGGCGATAGCAGCGGGCGATCTTCCTGAACGACTACAATCCTTGCAATCGTTTTCAACGTGATTATTGTGCGACACAGTATCCAGCCAGATCTTCATTTTTAGAGTCCTGATGGGTACTAACAGGCGAGCAACACTAAATCAATCTTTCTCTTTTTGCCCATTGCTAATACTATTCTGGTCTATACCAGAAAATGTTCACAAGAGCATATTTCTACTCACCTCCCGGCAAACATGCAGCAACTCAGGATAAGTTTCGTTCAGGCTTAGCTCATACCAATATGAAAGCAAAGAGTCGATAATACCGGGCAAGAAACCAGGCGGAACCTCAAGCAAACTATCGTTTAACTTGCGTAGAGTTCTATCAAACTCTGGAGAACCTCGTAGCGCCATATAGCGACACGACACCCGATAGTGTTTAAATGCACTCTGGTATTCATGTCTTCTTAAGAACATATCACCCTGGATTTCGCCTGCTTGTGCGAGTAGATAGCTGTAGTCATTTGCGCGTGCAATGCGCTTTGCCTCTTTTATCTGCTCAACGGGTGACTTGCCAAGATAATCCAGAGCCACAGCAAGATAGAGAAGATTTTCAGCGCGTTCAAATCTTAGATGATACTTCCGGGCAAGAGCTTCAGCCTTTGTAAAAAAGTCCAGAGCCTCTTCCCACTTTTCCTGTTGTAGGAAAATCCTGCCTCGTTGATTGAGGCTCTCAATCTCGGACCCTGGGTTCTCATTAGCAGCTATACGTGCAGCTTGCTCAAATGCTGCAAGCGCATTGTTTAGATCACCCTTTTTTACAAGTATACGCCCGAAATTATTATGAGTTGAGGCAATGGAGCTTCTATCTCCTAACCGACTATATATCTCGAAAGCTTCTTTATACGCCTTCTCTTCTTCATCCAGCACCCCTAATGTGTGATAGATGTAACCCAGAGTGCTCAGGCTCAGAGCAACATCGTTTTCACTGATTTTGCCTTGCTTGAACAGATCACGACGAATGCGCAAAGCTAACTTACAAGAAATCAACGCCTTTTCCAGCTTTCCCCCTTGCATGCGTTGCACATTAGCTATATTGTTAAGTAAGTCAGCGTACACTGGCAGATCTTCTAGATTACGCTGCACTATCAGAGCCTCTTCGTAATAACGCATAGCTTCGGCATAGCGTCCTTGCAGTCTATAGACATAGCCAAGCCGACTAAGCAATGTAGCACAACGTACCTGATTATTATTGGCCTGCTCTATTTCCAGGCAAGCATTGAAACACGCTATCGCCTGACTATAATCACGTAGCCGAAGATAGCAAGGGCCTTTTTCGTAGAGAAGGTCCGAGCGATGACGTTCAGCCCACAAAGTATCTAGTTCTAGCTCTTCATATATTTTCAGTTCAGCTCCAAAGTTCTCCTCTTCATGCAAGAGTGTAGCTTCATCCATTTGCAAAACATGTTGCTGTTCCTGAGAGAGGCGCTCATTAACAAAAAGCTCACCAAATTTTTGCACTTCCTGAAATAAAGAACGTGCAAAAGCGCGTGCGGCGAAACGAATAGCTCGTTCAAAATGCTCCTCGAAGAACTGAAAGCCTTCATCCTTATTGATAACCAGATGATGGAAAAGGATCTCTACAATATAGCTCTGGCGTGTTCCTTCATGTTCTTCGTACAACAGCTTCCGATCGTAATAGTTTATAGCCAACTTACTAAGTTCACGACGTAAAGATGCGACAGGGTCTTGCCTTTCCCAACAGTATTTATTGACCATCCGACGCATTTCGTCATGAAGTACAAAATCTAAGCTAGAACTTGAGTGACGCACAAACGAGAGAGCAGGTAAGCGCTTCAGAACCTCCTGATACTGGGTGGTTGGGATATATTCATCCAACCCTGGTGTGCTCATAATCAGCTGCAAAAACTCCTGATCGAAGCGATGATAGATATGCGCCATAAAAAAGATCGCCCATTTGATGGGATTGCTAAAATTATTGATCTGAGTAACGAGGCTTTCCTCGAACTGATCTTGTTTTATATCAAGTAGCCCCTTGAGGTCGACTTCCTGGTTCTCTAAAACATCAGCAACCAATCCTAACAAGATCGGGCGACCTTCAGTACGATCACGCAGCCTTCGCAGCACATCTGCAGGCTGGTTTTCCAGTAAATAGCCAACATATTGTTTTAGATACTCTTCAGTTTCTTCGTAGTTAAAGGGAGCAAGCGATAAGGATGTCACGTCTTTTTCGCGCCCAATCCAGTTTGGATGTCTCATATTGAGTGCATTGCGACCGGCCATAACAACGCGTATACGCTCAAAATCATAGGTCTCGGGAAACGTATGTGAGGTATGCAACACAGCAGTCATCGGATTGTTTTCAACAAACTCAAAGGTATCAAAAAGCAAAAGAATAGAGGTGTTTGTTTCCACCATACGCTCATGCAAGACCCGTAAATCGCTACTGAGGGCATCACTTAAGTGCTCCACAATACTCGCTACATTCGTATTTTTCATTTGAAGGGCTTTATGATACTGACGAAGATTTTTCTCAAATGCCTGCGGTATCCAGTTAGGATATTCTATACGTAATGCCTGAATGACACGCTCTGCAATCGTAATACCGTCACGATCTATAACATTGAAAAAATCAATAAAAACAGGAATAATCTTACTTTGCAGTTTCAGTTGCCCACTAATATGCATTGCAAATTTCCGCAGTAGCCAGGTCTTTCCGATGCCACCTTTCTTTGCCGGATCTTCTGACTCATCGTGAAGATAGAATAGCAGTGAGTCATCTGCATTTTCCAACCATTGTATAAGTTGAGCCAGTTCTTTCTTACGCCCAATGAAGTTTTCAGTCATTGACTGCATTGCGATTGCTACCTATCTTTCTCCTGTAAACTATCACCAAAGAGTAACAATATACGCTCAAAGTCCTTCCCTAAGGACTCATTTAATGTTTGATCTTGTGATAATACATCATAGAATTTTGTATAGACTCCAGCAGTTTCCTCCTGCATAATTTGACGTATAGCAGGCTTCAAAATTAAAAAAGACTTTTCGGCTATTGAATCAGATACATTGGCCCTCTCTACTAATGCATCAGGGAGAGTACGAGCCAGAAACGAGAGCAAATACTCAAAGCGACTGATATCTTCGGGAAGTTGCTTATAAAGCTCAAAGAAACGTCTACGTAAAAAGGTAATGACTTCCCTTGCATTATTTCCCAATGTTTCTCTTAGATCCTTATCTTGCCAGAACTCTTCATAAAAACGCAAAAAATGATCAGTGGGGCTCTTCGTTATCAGTTGCTCCAGCTCTTTTATTAGTAGCTCTGGATATTTACTGATCTCTTGGCTTTTAGCAAGATGATATAGGTATTCCCGTAAATAGCGTACTCTGTCGGGGCCTGGTATGGCTACAGCGAAACTTCTATTCTTCATCATCAAATACTCATTCATTTCGGTATAAAGCTCGGGATTTTCAATGCGTATTTTCAGCAAGAATATATTCCGTATAGAAGAATCTATACAATAACCGGACTGCTGCATATTCCAGCTAATGATATCCGCCACTTTGTTAATATCGTTAGGTTGTGTAATGTAAGCGAGGCTACTTGGCAATGTATACTCGGGAGCATAACGTTCTATCAATTCTTGCATAACCACCAGATTAAAACTTCTAGGAAGCGAGAGAATAGTTAATAGTTTTTGAAATTGTGCCAGTTTAGCCGGATCTGAGTGTATACTGACAAGAAGACTTTGATTGATCACTTTATCAGCTATCATTGCTACTAACATTTTCTGATCTTGCGGCACGTGAGGATCGAGATTTTGTGTAAGTATTCCATCGACTATAACATCCATAGCCAACGGATAGCCTCGCGTCCATTCGTAAATCAGCTCACGAAGATCTGAAATACGCTTCTGACCAAAACCATCAAGATACTCAAGACAATATTCCCGTTCAAGAGGCTTGAGGGAATGCATTTCTAACTTGCGAGTAACCGAACGCGTGTTGTCAAAACGATAAGCACTTTTACTGGCCAGTACGACAAAAAGGTTGGCATATGTAAAGACGAGATCTCGTAACTTGAGTTCGAACTCCCCTAATTCTTTTCCACTGTTTGCATCAAACGAATCCAGAATCACCACGACAGGCTTCTTTTCGCCTAACAATCTTTGAGTAGACTCAGCCAGATCCAGGGCACTAACCTCTCTTACATCCTTACTTTCAAAAGAAATCTTTCTAGCACGACATAGTTCCTCTACCTGTTTTAACAGAGTAGTTTTCCCAATTCCGTTAATACCGTAAAATTCGATAATAGGAGACCTTGGTGAAAGTTGGCCCAACTGAAGCATCTGAACGGCATCATCTATCAATGACAACTCTGCTTCTCTATTCACAAATTTTCCCATCTTTATTACTCCGTTTGGGTTACGTTCTCTTGAAGCAGCTATCGTACCCATATTTGGAAATCTATGCGAGACATTCACAGAGTCGAACAGCACTATCAGCAGAGTTACGGAAGTCAAAGAGTAGCCTGTGGCTTACCTCTACTTACAAACATATCTTTCAGGACTATAGCTACAGAACTACATTGTTCATCAGCCGAATGTCTACGCTTTTTATTCAAAATGAAATAATGATGTTAACTCTAGTATAGCGAATTTACCAAACTTATTCAATAGCTGTCGCAGAACAGCATCTTAAACGTCCTTAAAGTACTATAGCAAAACACCTGCACCGTATTATTCCTTATCCTTCATTACAATATTATAGACGTGTTCCGCCGTCCTATTCCAAATCTTATCTCGTTCATGTGATTTTATTTCAGATAGAGGCAATGAAGGACTGTTCATTGCCTGATAAGAATGTAAAGGTGATGTATCAAGAGCACAAGGACCAATAATGACAGGCACAAGTGTTACTTCTTCTGCTTCAGCAGCAGCTAATAACAAGGGGAGCTCGTGTTTTATGATATATTCGGATGCAAAGAAATTTGCGCTGACCAGAAGCACTGCTACACGCGTTGTTGCCAGCGCTTTTTTAATCTCTCTATCCCAGAGCTGACCACCTTGAATTTCCGTGTCGTCCCACAATTTCAATAGATCTTGCTCATTGCGCAGATACTGCTGCATATAAGTGCGGAAACGCCTCAGGTACCGTATATCCTTGTGGCTATAACTGACAAATATTTTCCGTCTTTCATTAAGAGAAGGCTCAAGCATCGGCAAAGGTGCTGTCTTTTTCGGTGACGATCCAGGCAGCGCAATTGCAATATCAGACGTTGGCTCAAGCATCGGCAAAGGTGCTGTTCTTCTCGGTGGTGCAAGTGCAGGCTGCCCTGTTATGTGACTATGGAGTTCACGTATAAAGCGCTGACAACTCAGTCCTACTAGATACTGACCTTTACTTTTTTCAAGCGTATCCGCAGTTCTTGAGCTTTTTAGGGGAAAATCTTCATTAGCATAACAAAAACCTGTCTGCGTCACAAATGCTTGCTCTAATGGCAGATCCCATAGAGGATCATATCCTAGAATAAGAACATCATGCAACATTATATTTTTTAGGAATCTGTTAAGTGATCTCTTCGTGTCGAGTTTAAAATCACTATTAGGAACTCTATAATTCAACGAGCCAAGGTCTCCAAAGACCTTCATCATGATACAACAACCTGTTTGCAAATGCAGCCGACCTCTGTTACTGTCCAACCCATTCAGCACCAGATAATCGTTTGGTCTCCTCATTCCTTTCAAGACAAAGGTGTCTTCCAATAACGAATCGATGTTTGTTGAAATAATGGCATCAAATAACCCAGCCTTAATAAGTTCCGCAAGAAGCGCGTCTTCTTCTCTATAAGCTATGCTCTTTAGAGACTCTGTTAAAATCACACGGGTATCTTTTTCGTTAATATGCTCTTTTAAGACGCGGTAACACTCCTGGAATTTGCCTATTTCAGATAGCTCATTAAAATTGAGCAGACTATACCCTCTTAAATATTTATAAAATGTCTGATTTCTAAATAGTCCCCCAGTCCTGGCTCCCAAAAAGAGCGATGTGCATCCATATTGCTTTTTTTCACGTAATCTATCTGCAACATTCTTAACACTCGTCGGTGAAGCTGACTCAAACACCATATATTTCAGACCACCTTATATTACTCTACCTATGATTAGTGAAATTTAACACAATTCCTTACATTATACTATTGTATCCATTTTTTACTTATTTGTCATCCTTTCTAGTTCTATTGTAGTTTCCTTAAATTTCGTAGGAATCGCTTTGATACCACATCGACACCTCCTGAGCAAAAAGGTATAATAAGGGGACACAAGTAATCTCTAACTCATCTTTCTCATCATGTGAGTCAAGGTCATCTACTATAATGAACGAAAAAATTCAATCCGTGCTAAATTCGCTCCCACACAAACCCGGCATCTATATCATGAAGGATGCCGAGGGCACTATCCTATACGTGGGGAAGGCGATCTCACTCTACAACCGGGTGCGCTCCTACTTTCAGGATTCGACCGATCTGAGCCCGAAGAACCGCAGTATGGTGGCGAAGATCGATGATATCGAGTTTCTGGTGGTGCAGAATGAGGTGGAGGCGCTGGTCCTCGAAAGTAACTATATCAAGCAGTACCGTCCTAAGTATAATGTGCTGCTACGCGACGATAAGAGCTACCCGTATATTAAGGTTGCACTGACGGAGGATTTTCCGCGCGTCTATCGGGTGCGCAGTTTTAAGCATGATGGCAATCGCTATTTTGGACCATATACGAACTCAGGGGCGGTCGATGCGACGCTGGATCTGTTAAATAAGCTGTTTGCGTTCCGCACGTGTCGCTATGATGCCAGCGTGTGGGCTCCGCCGCGCGAGGGTGAGCCCCCGGCGGGCTGGAAGCAGAAGTTACTACCCCGGCCCTGTACACAGTACTATATTCATCGCTGTATCGCTCCCTGCGTGGCCTATGCTTCACGAGAAGAGTACGATGCGGTTATCAGGCAGGTGCTTCTCTTTCTTGAGGGAAAGCATGATGAGGTGCTCAAGGATCTGGAAGAGAAGATGGAGCATGCCGCCGAGGAGCTGAATTTTGAGGAGGCGGCACGCATACGAGATCGTATCAAGGCGGTCGAGCGCATTCTGGAGAAGCAGCGCATTATCAATACTGAGGGGCAGGACGACCAGGATGTGATCGCGCTGGCAAGTGGCGACGATGAGACGTGTGCCCAGGTTTTCTTTTTCCGCAGCGGAAAACTGGTGGGCCGCGAGTACTTTATTCTACAGGGTACGCGCGATAGCAGTCCAGGCGAGGTGATGACATCGTTCGTGCAACAGTTCTATGAGAGTTCACCCCATGTTCCGGCAGAGATTATCGTGGAGGTGGAACCGGACGATCGGGCAGTCATTCAGAACTGGCTCAGGGAGAAGCGCAAGAATGCTACAGCTACGGTGGGGAGCCCGGCAGTGAATATCAGCGCACCGAAACGTGGCGATAAACTCCGCCTGGTTGAGATGGTGAAGCAGAACGCGCAGCAGGTACTGGAGCAGCAACGTATCAAATGGCTGACAGATAGCCAGAAGACACAGCTTGCATTGGAGGAGCTGCAGGAAGCGCTGAATCTGGCCGCTCCACCACAGCGTATAGAATGCTATGATATCTCCAACACGCAGGGTACTAACTCGGTGGGCGCGATGGTTGTTTTCGAGGCCGGACGCCCTAAGAATAGTGAGTATCGGCGCTTCAAAATCAAGACGGTCGAGGGTTCAAACGACTTCGCCAGTCACCAGGAAGTTTTGCGCAGGCGTTTCCGTAAAGCAGCCCAGGCAGCAACTCGCATAGGTACAGTCGATGAAGAGACGGCAGTAGCGCTGGATGAAGCAAACAGTGGTGGCAATGGAGAGATAGGAGACGCTGAGGAGATAATTGACAGCAACGGGAAGGAACAGGTGCAATTCCATCATGAGTGGACTCTGCCGGACCTGGTGATTATTGATGGCGGCAAGGGGCAACTGAGTGCAGCCATGGAAGTCATGCAAGAACTCCACCTCGATATCCCGACTATAGGAGTGGCTAAAGAAGATCATACACAGACCAGCTCGCTGGAAGAAATCTATACTCCCGGTGCGTCAGAGCCAATCATCTTGCCACGCTCCTCGCAGGGACTCTACCTCGTGCAACGTATACGTGACGAGGCACACCGCTTCAGCATCACTTATCACCGTAAAGTACGCTCGGAGCGCACATTCAAATCGGTCCTTGATGAGATACCCGGTATTGGTCCAAAGCGCAAGCAGGCCCTGATGAAACACTTCGGCTCGGTACGAGCGATTAGCGCCGCCAGTGTTGACGAGCTTGCAGCACTGGATGGTATGACCCGTGATGCCGCTGAGAAAGTCAAAGAATATATCGGACGGCTGGAATAAGCTTCCTCTCAGAAGCGTTGTACTCTATGATAGGAATTTCTCCAGGGAGACATAAACCTGTATAATTCATATTCGTGAGTGCTAGCACTCGCACAGCATGATTGACAACAAGCAGTTTTCACGCTACTATTATTCTAGTGGGCATCCCTTGCGGCTGCTCTCGGTCTGTTTATCGAGAGTAGCCGCAAGGGATGCTCCTCTAGACCCATTGCAATCGTCTTATTCATTTAATATGAAAGACATGCAAGGACGCACGTACATTTATGCAATCCGGTGCGCCGGAATCTATTATGAGGTGATTGGTATATGCCAACGTACGAGTATCTCTGTCGAACCTGTAGCCACCGCTTCGAGACGTGGCAGAAAATGACCGAAGAACCTTTAACCATCTGCCCGGAGTGCGGGGGACACATTCGCAGAGTTCTCTTTCCCGCCGGAATAGTTTTCAAGGGTTCAGGCTTCTATAAAACTGATCATGGTAATAGCGCCCTTCCTCCTTCTAATGGCTCCAACGGCTCCAATGGTGAGACGAAGAAGATTGAAGAAAAGAGCAGCGAAACGAAGACAGGCGAGAGCAAGCCATCCGAGAATGGAACAGGCCAGAACAGCACAACCACTAGCGATAAGAAGAGTTCCACGACCGCTGCTGCATCTTAAGGTTAAATCCTTAACGGCATGGCTTGCGTGCTATTCTCAGTAAGGGTCGGATTTACTCCCACTCATAAGCGTCAAGTTAGAGAGGGAGATGCATGCGCGGAGACGGCTCGCAGGGCGACCGCAAGGGCCAGCCCCTACAAAGATCCGTCTTGACGTGAGTCCCCGCGTTCTTTGTAGGGGCTGACCCTTGCGGTCGCTCTATGAGGGGCCCTACGAATCAGAAGGGATATTGAACAATGGCAGAATCAGCACTTGCAGCAATTCAGCGGCAGCAGATCGAAATAGCGGTCGGAGAACTCTTACTTAGCTCTGATCACTATATGCGTACGAGCATCATCGAACGTTTGCATCATTTGATAGCTCATGCCGATCCAACACTTGATATCAAGCAGTTTAGCGAAATGGCACAAGAGGAATTACAAGAACTCAACCTGCTGCCCGCGCAAGATTTATAAAATCTTTTCTTTATAACCTATTTAACACGTTTTTCATACGCTCTTTTTACAGTATTCTTTACCAGAGAGCGTATAATTGAGGATATAACCTACCCATAATTCCTACATAGTATGTAGTTACGCTATGTCAGTCTTCGCTACAGTGTATACTGATTACACAACCCCTTATTCAGGGCGGGGTGACGCCAGTTGTAGAGGAGACAAAGGGTATGCAGGTGAAACAGGAAAAATCACAAGAAGAAATCATCCGGGATTTACAACACCAGGTGGATGAACTTACCACCAACAACCTCTTGCTGCAGGATCAACTGGCTCGTAAAGAACAGTTTATTGCCATGATTGCGCATGAGTTGCGCGGGCCCCTTTCACCTATTATCAACTATGCGCAAATGATAGCGCGCCATGTTTGTACACCGAAAAGCGTGAGTACAAACGCAGCGCCACAACGCAATGAGGCATTGCAGCGCCATACAAATATCATTATCAGTCAGGCGCGCCGTCTAACGCGCCTTGTCAATGATCTTCTCGATTCATCCCGCCTCACCTCTGGTCAGTTCACACTGATGCGCGAAAAGTGCGACATAGTGCCTCTGGTAAATGAGACTGTGGAACAATTACGTCCTGTCGCACCCTATCACACGCTGGTTGCCAGCGTTCCTGATGCCCCAGTCGTGGGTAACTGGGATGGTGGGCGTCTACAACAGGCGTTAGGCAATCTCATCGACAATGCTATCAAGTATTCTGATGAACACACGACCATTACGGTGCATGTCTCGACTACACAGGATAATGCCCACGTCAGCGTACACAATATGGGAACGAGCATCCCATCAAATGAGATTAGCCAGCTCTTCCGTCCTTACACGCGCCTTGAGGGAGCGAACAGGCGCCAGGGTTCTGGTCTGGGTCTCTTTATCACCAAATCGATTATCGAGGCACATGGTGGATCGCTGCGTCTTGAGCCACATTCAGAGGAGACCACTGGCGAAGGTCCACGCGGAACAACGTTCTCATTCGACCTACCATTGCAATAATACCCATGTACCGAACTTTACCGATTCGGTGCATCCATTTATGTTATAGCGGCTCACATGAGCATACCTGTAGAAATAGACAGGTTCCTCCCAGATAGTTCTCTCTGCCCCAAAAACTGTTGAAACTGGCGGTGCGATGCGCCTCCATCATGGCTATACTTACTATTGTGCGGAGGAACCTACCAGTAGCGGACCAGCGACTGATGTCACGCTGATTGTGGAACCCGGCGTAACAGCAGTCGTGCGACAGAACTCTCACAACTGTGCTTATTGTCAGCAAGCGAGGCGAGACGATGAGACACACAAGCCACGAGTCGTTCTCTCGTGACGCGCCATCGGATATGGTGCCGATGGTCCATACTGGACGGGGTACTCAATTTGCATAGCATACTTACCAATAAGGAGGGAACACAACATGGGACAATGGGCCTATAAGGTTGTCTATATCGATTATCGAGGGCGCATCTCTTCTGAAGGTCAGGAGACACTAATCGGCAACGAAAGGCGTAGTGCCTTTGCACGCCGCTACCTGAACATTCTGGGACGCGAGAACTGGGAACTGGTTGGCATCCAGCCGCTGACCGCGAACTCCGCCTATTACATTTTCAAGCGCCCGGCACAAGAGGGCGACTACGCAGAGCAGACGCCTCCAGCCGCAGCACAGGAAACACCTCCAGCACCTGCTCAAGGCACACCCGGCGGTGCTCCAACTATCGAAACAGCCTGAAGCTACAAAAGATAAAACGAATTTACGTGCAGCCAGAAAACTTGAGAAAGAAAGTGCCTTTTTTGAGCATATCTTGAGTAAGGAGATTCTATACTAGAAGAGCAGGTAAAGAAGATGGCGACCTGGCGTGAGCTGCCAACGGGCCACATACTTCTATTAGAGACAGGCGTACAGACTGACAAAAACTGCGCCTGTCTCTACGCCTCTCTATCCTGCGAAGCAAACTGCTCAAACATAGCCTCCCACACCTCCTGGTTTTCAAGGCGTTCGCGGGGATTGGCTACTCGGGCGTTGATCGACTCGAAGATGCTGCACAGCAGGCGACGGAGCACCATAGTGGCCTCGTCGTAGAAACCCTCCGCCTTCTTCATATCGCCGCTCAGTACCTCATAACAGAGTGCTGTGAAGCTATCGACATCAATGTGATTCTGCTCGACGTGGAATTCGTAGGAGCCCATATTGCTCAGATTCTCGCTCACCATCAGCGAGCGCAGCGTATTGGAATCCAGTTCAGTACCATTCGCGCGGCAGGTTTCGGCCAGAGCATCCATCGTCCAATTGACAAACTCGACCAGTACGGGCAATTGATCCATCGGAGTGCGACGCTTCACCCAGGCCTGCTCCATACGGCTAATGAGATTGAGGAGTTCAAAGTTTTCCAGGCGCAGCTTTTCAGCTGGCTCAGGGAGCTGAACTTTACTGCCATTACTCATTTGCTGGCTGTTCGCACGCGATATCATATCCTGTTGCTGAGCAATGAGCAAGAATTTCTGCTGTACGAGCTGAGCCAGTTCGCGTGCCACATCTAGCTCCGGACGGCGCAGCGCACTGGCAATACGGCGAACTTTGTGGTAGAGATTGACATGCGTGAAAAGCTCTAGCGTACGCATGTCAAAGCGCATAGTATAAGGGATAGCGGGCGACATCAGGAGTGACGTACGTATACCTTGAGGAAGCAGATTGATCAGATCGTTCCACTCATCGCTATAACGGATCATCTCCATCGTCACGCGCATCACTTCAATATCCAGCGAAGCTTCGCCATAGGGAAGAAGTTTGTGCACATTGGGGCTGGGAATAAACTCGTAGCTACCATCCTTCCACAAAGCCAGTTCGCGGGCGGTCCACAACGCTTTTGAACGGAGTGCATCCTTCAATTGCTTCTCAGTGATGGCACCTCGTGCCACAAGACGCTCACCAATGCGTTTGCCAAAGGGATCTTGTAATTGTTGAGAAAAGGCCTCTTCGATATGGTGGTAAGTCGTCATCCCCAATTGCTGCAACACGTCGCCCAGCGTCAGAGCGCCGGGATCGAACTCGGAGCAATTCGCCATCTTGCCTTCATTGAAATAGATAATGCCCATACGCCCGGTGTGTTGCTTGAGATGGATGGCTCCCGTCATCCCCCCAAGTTCCATCACCTGCATCACTTCCACCAGACCAAAATCTTTAAGTAAACCGGACAGTACCGTGCCTGTGGTCATGCTGCCCCCGCGTGCCTGGACGATCTGAATGCACTACCAATACCTGTTTTTTGCATGGATTGCATGTATTTTAAAACCTTGACAATAAGAAAAAGCCGTTCTCAAACGAAAACGTTGTACTCAGCATTATAACACACGATTATACCCTGTTAGGGGTTTCAACATCAAGCAAACCGACAGGAAGGCGTGTGATCTCCTCACGGATCTCTGAGATCGAACAGGTACGGGTAACCTCTTTCCCACCGCGCCAAATATCGTTACAGCGAAGTATACATGTATCTGTACAAAATGGTCAAGGTAATGGGTCGGATGGGATGCCTGATTCTTAAAAGCCTCCCTGTATCTTGCTATCCATATTTAAGGCACCTTCTAATCCATCAATTGTCGAGGTTGCCATGATATGCACTACCTCAACAGTTCAGTGTGTTTTCCGTGCACACTATTTCTTTATGACGCAATAAGCATGCCAATTTGTGTGCTTTTTGTGTGTAGCACACTACAGCACACAACATTTAGAGTTGCCCACTATATAAACTATGTGATATGCTCATTTCACTCAAGCAATCTATCAACAAAGGAGTACGACCATGCCACATTGGGAATATTGCGCGCTCTCCAATAACGGAACTAACCTGTTTTATTTTCAATACCAGAATACTGGAATGTACAGTGACAGTCGGCAATATAACGTCAATCTCTGGGCAGCATCAATTGCCACTCTGGGGTCGTTAGGCTGGGAAGTTACAGGTATCTCCCATGAACCCAACACAGTCACATGGTACTTCAAACGTGCTATTCAGCCGGATAATAAACGCTTTGCGCTTCCGTAGCAAATCTATTCACCATTTCTCTGCAAGTACCTGATTGAGCGATGATCCCATGTCTCAACCAGGTCTCGGCAAATTTCAGGCTATTGCGATAACTTACATAATGCGCTAGAATGCAATTTATATATTGAAGCAAGAAGTGAGTTATCAGATGAGCACAAGGAATTATTGGCTAGACCTATTTAGCTTTACCACCTGGCAAGAATTTCTTGATGCAGGTGCAAATGTTTCGGGATTTAGAGAAAACAGATGGAAAAGTGTATACCAGATGAAGATTGGAGACTACCTTCTGTGTTACCTGACAGGTGTTTCTCGTTGGGTTGGTGTCCTAGAAGTAGTGTCAGCACCGTATAAAGATAGTTCACCAATATGGAAAGATAATGTATTCCCGAGTCGTGTAAGAGTAAAAACGGTTATTCAACTTACTCCAGAAACTGCCATTCCTATTACCCAACTTAAAGATCAGCTATCCATTTTTGATAATCTAGAAAGTCCGTTTGCCTGGACAGGACATGTCCGTGGTTCCCCAACAAAATGGAAAGTATCAGATGGGGAGGTAGTAGTAAAAGCTCTTCTTGAGGCGAAGAACAATCCTATAACTCGACCTATAGCAAAACGTAAACTAGATCAACAGCTAACAGTGCTACGAACGAAAATAGGTCCAGTGACTGTTCCGGGAAGTGATGAAATCGCAGAAAAAAATGGGGAGCACGTAGAAAATAGTTCAAAAGATTTCAAAGAACCTCGACTGCATACAGAGATTCAATGGTTGCTTTTGAAGTTAGGGAATGATATGGGTTTAGATGTATGGGTGGCAAATAACGATCGTGGCCGAGAAGCAAACGGGCACAAATTTACCGATATACCCCGCCTTAAAAAAGAATTACCACTACAGTTCGATGCTGCAACAAACCGAACAATTGAGCTTATAGATGTCTTATGGTTACAAGGAAATGCTATCGTCGCGGCCTTTGAAATTGAGTGTACCACTTCAATATACTCGGGGCTTCTAAGAATGGCAGATTTAATTGCAATGCAACCTAATTTAAATATCCCACTTTATCTAGTGGCTCCTGATGAACGCAGGGGAAAGGTTATCACTGAAATCAATAGACCTACATTCTCACGTTTATCACCACCTATGAACCAGATGTGCCGATTTATATCTATTCCAACCTTACGTGAGCGATATTATCAAATCGAAGCCATCGCAAAGTACCTAAAAATAGATTTCTTGGATGAACTATCAGAATCCTGTGAAATAGAGGCATTGTAAGAAGCTTCTAATCTCCTATCTCCAGTCTATCGTCGTCACCTTCCTCATTATCAAGAACATCGCTCCAACTATCCGGCAGATTTGCAAACACACGTCTCCCACGTGCCTCTAGCCAGTGTAATTGTAACGGAGAACAAATAAACGTATCTCCATTATTGTTTTGTTTTACAGCAAACATTGGTAAAGAGCTAGCACTATCATTTACCGGCAATCCAGATACCATCCATATCCCATCACCTTCCCAGAATGTATACTTTTCCACAAGCTCTTTTGCAATCGTGGCTCTTCCTCTTAATTCAGCAACTTCTTCCAGCATTATCTATAGCTTGATCGAACGAAGACCAACCCGTCCAATTATCGATTGCATCAACTTCATAAACCCACATTTCTACTTCTGACATAACTATATCCTCCAAAAACTTATATCAATCCCTAACAAGTTCTGTAAGCATTATATCTACTAGTACAAAACTACTTAGAAATGTGAAAGAGTGTCGCAATTATAGTGCCACTAGACAAAAATGTATCTCTATATGCTCAACGAGATAGCAAGCAAAGGTCTGCGTCAGCCCCCTAAAACGGTGCTATAATCATACTATGAACACATGAAAACCGGCCCTAAAAGCTACAAGCGAGCCTCTAGAGCCGACTTACAAGAACCCCCTAGCAACAAGTGACACGCTGACACCAAGTTTGACACCAACACACTACTTAAAGAAATCATCCATCTTGCCCATGGCATCTCTCTGCATCGAAGGCGAAACGTGAATATACTTGTTTGTCTGAGCACTTGTCGTATGACCCAAAATCTCCTGCACTACCCTATCAGGAACACCCATACTCAGAAGAAGAGTAGCAGCACTATGCCTCAAATCGTGAAACCGGATATGAGGCACGCCAGCCTCTTTCAACAGCTTGTTAAACTGATAACGAAGCGTCATGTGAATAATAAAGTTTCCATGCTTATCACAGAAAACCAAATCACGATCTACCCATAATGCACCTGCAGTTACACGCTTTTCCGCCTGGTTAGACCTATGTAACTTCAAAACCTCTAGAACAAACGGGGGCAATACAATCTCACGTTTACTCTTAGGTGTTTTCGGTTCGCCTTCAACAAAACCATAACGTGCAATATAGTTGAGAGTACGCCGAATACGAAGCACTCCTTGGTCAAAATCAATATCCGACCAGCGAAGACCAAGCATCTCGCCTTTTCTCATAGCGGTCGTCATCGCTAAAGTAAGCAAAGCCTCCAAATTGTGCTCTTTCACTTTCTGTAAAAACAATCTCGCATGCTCATCAGTCAAAGGTTGCACATCAAGAGGTTGGGGAGTAGGCAAATCTACATCCTCAGACACATTAGAACCAACCAGCTTCATACGCTTTGCATGCTTCAGAGCTTTATGCAAAACCGCGTTAAGCCGCACTACACGACTAGCTGAAGTGCCTGCCTTTAGCTTCTTCGCATAAAAGGACTGCAACTGGTGTGCTGTAAGCTTCTGCAACTTGAAATGCCCAATACCAGGAATAAGATGCTTATACACCACAACACGGTTATTTACATATGTACTTAACCGTATGGTTGGCTTCTCTACATCCTCTAACCAGTACTCTAGAAACTGCTTCACCGTCTGATCTTTTCCGGTTGCCAGTGTTCCCTGCTTTTGCCGAAACTTCGCTTCTTCCAGCTTCTTATACGCTTCTTTTTCTGTGCTCGCATAGAGTGATTTATACTTGCCCGTTTCCTCTACCTTGAACTTTGCTTCGTAGCGTCCATCCTGACGCTGAAAGACCGATCCACCTCCACGAACGCTTTTCTTTCTCTGCTTTGTCATGCTCTCACCTTCCTGAAACAAAGCGACCTGGTTATCTACGGGTGATAACCAGGTCGCACTCATACAGCTTATGCGCCTCGTTCGTTCTGCTTAATCCAGTTGTGAACCGATTCAGGATAAAAGCGGCGCTGTCCCCCCACAGTGACTGAGGGGAGTCCTTTGTTGTACATGAGGTTGTAAACGGTAGCGCGACACACTCCCAACTGGATAGCGACATCAGAGACCGTGAGTAGCAAGGGCTGTGCAGTGGACTGCTTTTTCTGTCGTGACATGGGTTACTCCTTTACTTTTGCTTGTTTGAAACCGTGTGAGTAGGGGACTCAACGCTGGCCGGAACGTTGAGCATGAATGCCAGCTCGCAACCATACGCAACGGATAGCCAGCAAGACGCGCTACATATGGTTGAAGAGGTCAAGTACCAGGCGCATAGACGCCCGTTCACGCTCTGACAACCGCTCTGTCATGGCATCGAGCAGGCCAGCGATCACAACGTTAGACCGTGCGATCTTGAACCGCCGTTCCTCTTGACTGGCCTGGATCTCGCGTAAGCGAACAATGGTACTCTCTAGCTTGCCCTGGATACTCTCCGGTTGAAAGAGAAGGGCCGCGAAACGCTCTAGTACCTCGCGCTGTTCTTGTTCTGGTGACATTCTTTACTCCTTTTGTTCTCTTGATACAAGAGATACCCTTTACAATCGTGGGACACTCAGTAACGCTCTCAGACCGACGAGAAAGCCTGTAGGGATTGAGAGAGGGAATTCTTTACGTCTCTTTCTTCACACAGGCTTTCTCGTCCATCATAGCGCGCCGTACTTGCGTACGTAAGGTTGTGAATTCGTTCTCTTGACGATTCCTTTCCGCTTCTAGCTCAATTGGAAGCGCAACCTACCAGGAGCGTACGGGCCTCTCGCTGCTCACTGCTGCTTCACTTTGAGGCAACAGTGAAAACCGTAACAACTTTTCGTTACGGATTGGGGAAAGGTTCACTGCTTCCGCTTGAAACAGAAGCAGTGAACTTCTGCAACTCCCCTTTGGGGGTTTCGCCGTTTGAAACGGATTATGGTGAACGTGTTTTCACCATCCATACAGTGCTACATGCAGAGCGTCCTCAACGAACTGATACCCTGCCTCTTGTGCGAACGTGAGCCACTTCTCACGCCCTGACTTTACCTGGAAGCCATGCTCAGGCACATCGACGTGTGGGTAGTTATACGCCTCTCCATACTCCATCCAGGCACGTTGCATATCGCATTTCTCACACCAATAGCAGCCCGCGACAAACTGCGTTGCAACGGCCTCGTGCGCCACTTGACGCTGTTTTTCGTAGCGGGTGGTACAGGGGTGATGTCCGGTGTCGGGTGACGCGTCAATGACATCCGACGTGCACGCGCTTGCTTGTTCTCCATCGGCTTGTGATGAGGGTGGAGAGATAGTCACAGGAGGGATGTGTGACAAGGGTGACGTTTGCTCACCACTCTCTCCCCTATATACGCGACCCCCCCTGTCGTTTTTAGTTACTCTTGGGAAATTCGGATAAGAGGTGTCACCCGTTCGCTTTTCAAAAGGGTGTAACCTGGCTTCTGGTGTGGCTTCGTTGGGTACATGACCCTCTGGTGTGTTGGAGAGGTTTTTCACCGATGTGTCACCACTTCCTTTCTCGTTGAAGAGTGCCAGTTGTGGCACTTCTTCTTCTGGTGTAAGTAGGCCGATCCCGCTGTAGTAGCGGGTTTCCTTTGTGCGTCCACGCTCAAACTGCTTCGAGATCGCGTCTGCAAATTGCTTGCTATTCATGCCGTGCCCGCTGAACTGGCTCACTTCATGCCAGTCTCGATAGGCTTTGAAGAGTGCCGAGGGTGAGACGCGGGCATGAGGCGCGACGATGCAACACTCCTGGATGAAGAGCAAGAGTCGGTCCTCATCCTCACGGTACTTGTCCGTCGCCATCTGCACCGATGGGGGGATGTCCAGTCCGTACTTCTGCCAGTCCAGGCACCCGCGTACGAGCCATGCGAGAATGCCGCTGCGCTCTTGCTTGAGTGTCTCTTTCAGGGTCAGATCCGCCTGCCGTTCGTTGGGTGCGTGGGGTTGATCGACAAAGCGTATGCCGAACTCAATCAAGCACGCCCTGGTCCAGAACGCTTTATCACGCGCATCGGCATGTGGCTTGTAGTTGGTCATGAGTAGCAGCTTGTGTGTTGGCGGGAAGGTATAATAGTCCTTGGCGTAGAGTGGGCGTGTCGAGATCTCGCCGCCGCCAGTGAGCTTCTTAATCTGAGCGATGTTGAGGCGATCACCCTCTCGGGTTTCACTGCCCCATACCAGGCGCTTCCCTTGCAAGTCACACAGGTGAGGTGTCGCGGCCCCGCCCGATCGCAGTTTGTCTTGCGAGATGAAGACATCGTTACTCACGGCCCCAACCAGCGGCCCGAGCACGCTTTTGAGGGTATCCAGGAGCGTGTCTTTCCCGTTGCGGCCTTCCTCTCCATAGAAGATGGGGAAGATGTGATGGACCGTTAAGCCCGTGATGCCGTACCCCAACAGGCGCTGCAGGAAGGCAATAAGGGTGTCCCGGTCTGGCTTGTCCTCAAAGACTTCTTGGAGGAACTGCTCAAAGCGCGGAGACGGCGTATCCAGATCGGCCCATTCGGTAGGACACACGGTCCTGATGTAGTCGGATGGTTCCCCCTCTCGGTACTCTCCGCTATGCAGATCGAGCACGCCGTTAGGCACAGCCAGTATCCAGGGGCTGGTATCCCAAATCTCTGAGGTGATACCCATCTCGGCCTGCACAAAGGTGAGTACGCTATTCATGCGTTTAGCCGCTCGTAGCGCGTGCGCTCTGCTGCGGAGTGCAGTGACCTGGCTGGTGATCACTTTCAAGCGGTCCTTGAGCGGTCCCGCTTCTGCGTCATCCTTGACGCCTTGACTGATGAGGGCCTGGAGTTTGAGGTCCAGTTCGGCTTGTTCCGTGTTGAGGTCTGCGGCCGCCCGTAGGTAGAGCGTGCCCAACACTCCCGCAACCAGCTTACGGACCTTACCAGTTGCGTCTTGCTTCCAATAATGGCCATTCCAGAGATACCACTCTTTCTCGGTATGGTCGTAGCACACCTGGCCCGCGAAGACTTCGGCGAAGAAGCGCGCATCGCCGTATTCGTTTTCGTCCAGGTACATCAGCACTCTGGACGTGGGTACTTCTTTGGGGATCAGCTGGTACGACCTGCGTTTCTTGTTGCCGTTCCGATTGGCTTGTGGATCAGTCGTCAATGGTTCGTTTCCTTCATCTGAATGCCACAGGCCCATATGGTAGAATGGGCCTGTGAGGGATGAAAACACCTCCATAGCGGCTCTTCTGCTGAGTTGGTAGCTGTGCAGAGGAGCTGCTAGTTTGTGCGTTGCGTGGTTCACCTCCTTTGGGGTTTTCGCGTCAAGTTGACACGAAATTGGCAGTGCTTGACACGAAAATGGTAGCACGCTGGTGTGTTGAGCACCCCCCCCCTGTGATTATCATTTCGTCCTTTCGTCGATGCGTGCCCTTGTGTTGTACCGTTCCCACGGCCCGTAGAAACCCGCTTCTTGCTCACAGACCGATGCGGATGCACCACGCGAACGGGCAACCGCATGAACCACTTCTTTCAAAAAGAACCACTTGTTATTGTAAAGGACTCCCGAAAGTTTCCCACTCTTGGCAAAAGAACGAATGCTTGCCCCACTCACGCCAATGATACTAGCTGCTTGCTCAGACGCGTAGTAGTCCTCTGGACGAGGGTAAGAGCTTGCCAGTGCATCAATAGCGTGTTTGGGGTAGAGTCGAACCTTCTTATCATGGCGGTAGAAACAAGGAATAAGACCAGCGTGAACACGGCGTCGGAGCGTTGAAGCTGGCAGCTTTGATACCTGTACCGCTTCCCTTTCTATGTAGTATTCTCTCAGGTACTCTTCCTTGAGATGGCAAGCTGGACCGAGAGAAGTCTGCTCTAAAAGCAATGCATCCTGCAAGAGTTCCCTGGCTCTCTGCTCAATGGCAACGATGTTGCTATGATGACAGCCAAGAAGATGAGCAATAGTTTGATAAGAACGAACAGGCGAACCTTGATCATCGAAGCGATAACGCAACGTAACGACTTCACGTTGTCGCGCGGTAAGCACCTGGTTCATAGCCTGTTGTAACGGTTCTTTCAACCGTGGTAACGCTGCTTTCTCAGATTCACCAGCCTCGTAAAGACTCACAAACACCAGCGTCTCATCTTGAACACCGTTATCATTGATAAGAAGCGCTTCAATGCTTTCGATCTGCAAAAAGCGCGCATAGGCTACCAGATCAAGAAGCGTCTCTTCACTGATAACCAACGCCTCAGCCAGTTCAGAAAGCGAAGGCTCCCGTCCAAAGGTCACCCACCACTCACGGGAAACTTGACGCTTTCGGTTCAGGAGAGTGTCCACTTTTGCCGAAAGTTTCACCAGAGAATCTTGCTCTCGAAGCATTCCGAAAATGGCCTTATAGGTTAAAGAAGAAACAAAATGGGAAAAGGGACGCTCCCGATAATGGGGATTGCTCCAATAGGAGTCCATATAACGAAGAAGGGTAACATTGGCCTCATTGACCAGATCTAAGAGTTCACACGAACGAAACAAGGGAAGTAACCGACGCGCCAGAGCAATCACCATCCCCTGATACTCTTCAAGAAGTCGATCACGTGCATCCCTGGCTAGTCGCAACCGCCATGCGTTAGGAGACGGGCATTCTTGCTCGCGTCTTCCACGATCAAGACGCTCAAGAAGAACAGCTTCTTCTTCAGGGGTAAGATGATCTCGCCAACGAATTTCACGCAAGTACTGATCGTGTGCCAATAAAGACACAAAGGGGTCAACAGCCGCCAGCGCAGCTTCTTTACTGTTTCGGATATCATCCATAGACTACCTCCTGCACTTGACGCGGTAGACTCCCCCATGTCATGCTATGGAGGAGTACCCGCGCTTTCGCCTGTTTGAAACCGTGTGAATAGGGGACTCAACGCTGGCCGGAACGTTGGCGCGCTCCGGTCGCTTTTGTTGGGCGCATGAGGAGCTGGCTACCATGCCCAACGGTTGGTAGCCAGTCGAATTAATTTTCTTTCCACTAATCCAGTGGTAACTCAGGGACGACACGTTTTTTTCTGGCCTGAAAAGTAACCGGATTCCCACTCAAAACGACATTGCAGCGACAGTGCAACGACGGTACAACGGCAGAAGCGCGACACTGCCAGGACAGAGCGTTATGTCGTGCTTGTGTACCAGGTGGGCCGTTAAGGGCGCTGTATCCTCTCACGAAAAGTATTGAGCGGAGTCCTAATGTACCCCCCAAGGTGGACCAAAATTGGTACCGTACTTTGAGCGTGAAAAGCGGCGCAACTCTCGTGCAACTGGTAGCTTGCTCTTACGAAAGTTTGGCCGCTCTTTTCTAAGCCAGGCTCTGTACTCTCACGCTTTTGTGTGTGTCTTTCCACATCTTTTCGTGAGAATCGCGTGAGAATGCCTCTTTTCCATTCGTGAGAGTGCGTTAAGAGAACCGTGAGAATCACGCTCGAAAATGAGGTGCGGTTGAGGTGCGAATGATTTCATCTCACTCAACTAATGAGGTTGGAATGGTTTTCTTCACCGGAAGAAACCCTAAAATCATGGGCCTTGCTCACCAGTCCGTGAGCGATCCGTGGAAATCCGTGAGCAGATCGTGAGCGGAACGTGAGTTGCACGCTCGTTTTATCGCTTCTCAATTTTCGTTTAAATTTGTTCGTTGATGATTATTGCCCGTTGGGGTGAAAATCCCGCATCAGGCTCACGATCACGGCGTGCTCACTCTGGATGATGCCAGTAAGAGCGTGTGTGAGAGGGGAAATGCTCGCTCCGACAAAGTGTCGGGGTGAACAGGAGAAGAGACCAGGGGAAAGAAGAAGAGAGGGAAGGGAACGTATCCAGGGAGCCGCCGTGATGGTGAGGAAAAGAGTGGTTGAAGGGAAAAGTTAATGTTTCACGTGAAACATTATGAAAAGAGAAACTCAGCGAGATCGGGATTGAACCGTCTTTCGGGCCTATGCAGGCTTCTTCTCCTGCTTCACCCACGCCTGTTGTCCTTGCCATCGAACTGTAACGGTATCAGGGCTGCTACACCCTGAGCGATCGCTCGCGTGATGCTTCCACTCTCGGCGTCCACCGGAGTACACACCGCTTTGTCGCCGTCTTGCCTTACTCGATAAGCACCTTCCTTACTTGTATGTTATCTAGTAACTCTAACTATCGAAACTTAGATAACTTTTGATATCATTATACAGCCAAGAAGATACCTTTGTCAACCCCTCTAAGTTTGCAAATTTTCGAAAGAGTGTGTATAATGTTGGTATAAGACTGTTATTCTCACACACCTACCAAAGGAGGCTTTAAAATGCCGCAAACAAAACCATACAAGGTCTACTACACGGCATCTGAAGTTAAGGCGAAGTTAGGAATCACTGACGGACAACTTTACAATTATGTGCGCTATGGACACCTGGAGCGCGTTATACCGCCTGGAAGAAAACAGGGGGTCTTCAAGCGGGAAGAGGTAGATAAGTTTGCACTAGAGATGCAAACATTTCTAAGTGGCAATACTGAGGCTAAGCGTTTTACCTTTACCAATGTAACAGCAAGGGATGTGCCCGAAAACGTCAAAGTAACTCAATCTGTATTCGGCAACAATACAGGTATTACTGTTGCCAAGCGTACAGCTTGGGTTGAGAAAAACTCTGATGTATCCTACCAGCTTTGCATAGACGGTGCTGTCATCGGGTGTGGAACAATACTGCCTTTACGTCCAGAAAGAATAGAGCAAATTCTGAGGGGCGAGGTCAACTCAGAAGATACAACTCCTGACGAGATAGAAGTTTACGAACCTGGGCGTACTTACCACCTCTACGTTATGGGCTTATGTGTTAGCCCCTTACTTTCTAAACAAGAAAAACGCTTATATGGCGCTAAGCTTGTTAGAGGGTTGTCAGAGGTTATTATCAACTTGGGTAAAAGTGGTATAGAAGTTGAAACCATCACTGCACGAAGTATGATGTTTGATGGTGTGCGAATCCTACGCCATTTAGGGTTTACCCAAATACCATCAATTACCAATAATGTTAACTTTAGAATTGAGGTAGATAAAGCAGACAACGTGCCGCTTATCCAAGACTACAAAAGGGTTCTAAAGGAGCAGCAAAAGACACGAAGATCTAAAACGAAGGAGCATGTCAAAGCTTTAACTTAATGGGCTTGACACCAAGTTTGACACTAAAGAGTCTAGACTTATATAGATACCGTTAGACCTGTTTAAACTGGAACGTAGGCCCGCAAGCTCGATAAAGCAACAAGCAAAGGCATATGTCAGCCCCCTAAAACGGTGCTATAATCATACTATGAGTATAAACAATCGTGTTGCAATCATAATCGGCGCAGGGCGCGGAGTTGGTCGCGCAACCGCTCAACTTTTCGCACGGGAAGGTGCGGAAGTTGTGCTCTTCAGTCGCACGCGTTCACAGCTTGATGAAACTGCTGCCAGTATTAACGCTACGGGTGGGCATGCTCTGGCGATTGTGGGGGATGTCTCGCGGGAAGAGGATGTGCAGGCGCTGTTCCAGGCGGTTAAAGATACGTATGGGCGTGTTGATATTCTCGTGAATTGTGCAGGAATAGTTACTGTACGTCCATTTGTTGAAATGGATGTAGCTACCTGGGACAGGGTGCTAGGAGTCAATCTGCGTGGCACGTTTTTGTGTTGCCTGGAAGCTTTTCGCGTGATGACGGTACAGAAGCAAGGGGTCATTATCAATATCTCCTCGCTATCGGGTGTAAGAGGAGTGGAGAAGTTCCCCGGTTTAAGCGCGTACAACGTCTCTAAGTCGGGGGTGGCGAGTCTGACCGAGATTCTCGCGGTGGAGGGCAAGCCTTACAATATTCGCGTCTGCGCGGTAAGTCCTGGTGCCGTTGATACCGAGATGCTACAACAGGCTGCTCCTCACCTTAAAGCAGGCATGACGCCAGATGATATGGCACAGATACTTCTCTTTCTGGCCGCTGATTCAGGCAGAATGCTAAGTGGCAGCAACATCGAAATATTCAGTAATGCATAGTTTCAATCCCTTCAAGGAGCAGAGGAGATAATCATGGTCTACCTGACGCGACGCGTGACCTTTAGCGCGGCACATCGTCTGTGGAGCAATCATCTTTCCGAGGCAGAGAACTACGCCATTTATGATAAGTGTGCCAATCCTAATGGTCACGGTCATAACTATACTCTGGAAGTGACGGTGCGCAGCGAGCCAGACGAACGTACAGGCATGGTACTGAATTTGAGCGATATGAAGAGGATTATCAATGAGCAGGTAGTAGACTGGGTGGATCATAAACATCTTAACTACGATGTAGCATGGTTGGAAGGGGTCATACCAACCGCAGAGATGCTGGCTATCAAGTTCTGGGAACGCTTGCAGCGGGCTTTTCCATCTGGTCTACTCTATGAGGTAAAGCTGCACGAAACCGAAAACAATATAGCGACCTACCGGGGAGAAGCATGAGAATCGCTCTCGTCGCTCCACTGGTTACTACAATATCTCAACCATACGTTGGCGGATCCCAGGCCTTAGTGGCTGAACTCGCCAGGGGCCTGGTCCAGCGCAAGCATACCGTGACGCTCTTTGTCCGCGAAGGTTCGGCGGTACCAGGTGTGAGTATTGAAAGTCTGAGCGTGCCGGAGTCGGTGTTACCAGCAAATTTCTCCAAGGCCAATCAGGAGCGTCCTGCTGATAATGGATTCTTTGCCCAGGCTAATATTTTCCTGCAACTGTTTCTTGAATTACAGCGACGGCGGGACGAATTTGACATTATCCATGCCCATGCCTTTGACTGGCCGGCGTTTGTCTGTAGCACACTTGTCTGCACAGTGCCCGTCTTGCATACGCTCCATCTCCCGGCGGTATCGCCAGAGATCAACGAAGCGCTGCGTGTACTGCATCAGCAGGGACATCCTCTCACACTGATTACTGTATCCCAAGCCTGTGCACGCACTTATACCGACTATACTCCCTTCGACTCCATTATCTACAATGGACTGGATATCAACGCCATCCCTTTTGCTGCTCATGTATCGGATGATGCACCACTCCTTTTTGCCGGGCGTATCGCTCCTGAAAAAGGCGTTGAAGCTGCAATTGAAATAGCCTTAAGAGCCGGTCGCCATCTCTTGCTGGCAGGCGGGATCTATGACCGAGCTTACTATGAAGAACGAATCGCGCCACGCCTGGAAATGGCTGGTGAGCGCATTACTTTCCTGGGCCAGTTGGAGCATACGGCGCTATGGAAGATTATGGGGCAGGTATGCGGGCTGCTCTTCCCTGTTGAATGGGACGAGCCCTTTGGACTGACGGCAGTCGAAGCTATGGCAGCAGGCACTCCGATCATCGCTTTCCGGCGCGGTGCAACCGAAGAAATTATCCGTCATGGAGAGACCGGCTTCCTGGTTGCGGCGGGACATTACCAGGAAGCTGCCGACCTGGTCGATGAGCTACCTCACCTCTCGCGCGTTCAGTGTCGAGCTCATGTCGAAAAAAACTTCTCATTTGAGCATATGCTGGATGAGCATGAGCGGGTCTATTCCTCGTGCCAGAGGTATGAGTAAAAGTTACCTCGACAATAAAATGTGAGCTTATGCTATAGTGAAAGTGCCGTAGCATATGGTACACTGTTCAGATAGCAGTTGTGAAAACAGGAGAAGTTATAAGTATGTGCGTGTCATGATGACGAGGAAAAACGGACAGGCTCACAAGTAGGAGGTTTACAGAGATGTCTAACGATCCCAACCAGCCAAAACAACCATATTATCCACCACCATCGCCTTATGAAGCTTCACCTTATGGACAACAAGGGCAATCGCATTATCCACCGCCGCCACCGTCCGACGAAGCCACACAATTAGCTTATCCGTCATCCGACGATCCAACATACATAACTCCGCCTGCTAGCCAACCCACACAAGCGGCTTACCCACCACCGCCTTATGGAACTCCGCCAGCCACCCAACCCGCACAATCAGCTTACCCACCATCGTATGGAGTTCCCTCCTACACACAACCGCCAGCGCCAGCCAGGAAATCACGCCGCTTACTCTGGATTATTCTTGGGATTGTTGGCCTGGTCGTAGTTCTGATTGCGGCAGGTATCATTGCGCTCGTGGTTCTGGTTAACCATAATCCGGCAACTGATGTCGTCAATGGCTACTATACGGCGATAAAAAACCAGAACTACTCACAGGCATACTCGTACCTGGCCCCAAATCTCAAAATCAATTCGTCACAACAGACTCTTACCCAGGACATATTCGTACAAGGTCTACAACAAGTTGACGGACAAAAAGGCAAGGTGAGCAATTACACCATTACCAGCACGAGTTTGAACACCAACAATGGCACTAACAGCGGGACATATACCGTGAATGTCACGCGCAATGGTGCTCCATACGATGTGCATCTTGGCTTGCAGCAAGATAGTAGCGGCCAATGGAAGATAATCAGTTTTGATACAGTATGACCGGGAAGTGCACATGAGTAATTGGGCCGGGCGGGGCAAGCCTGGCCCATATGGGGAAACGCACGGATCGTATATTCATAGTAACCTTAAAAGACAGAGAGATAGCGCTCAAGCTCCCAGTTGTGGACCTGCTGGCAGTACTCTATCCATTCGATGTTCTTAGCGTCGATGAAGCCTTCATAGATGGAGTCGCCCAGGGTTTCACGAACCATAGCGTCCTCACGTAGACCATCTAGAGCCTCGCCCATCGTCGCAGGGAGCAGCCGAGCACGGGTAAGTAGACGTTCTCCGTCTTCTTGTAAGAAGAGATTCTCGTCCATAGCTGGTGGCAAGATTAATTTGCGCTGGATACCATCCAGGCCTGCACGCAACATCACAGCAAGGGCCAGGTATGGGTTACAACTCGAATCGGTGCAACGTAGTTCAACACGCATCGATGATTGAGGATCGCTGCTGGGGCGTGGAACACGGATCAAAGCCTGACGATTGACGCGTCCCCAGTTGATGAAGACAGGCGCTTCGAAGCCACGCACCAGGCGTTTATACGAATTCACCAGGGGCGCGAGGACCACACACATACCACGCGCGTGCGCCAACTGTCCGGCAATAAAACAACGACCAATATCGGAAAGACCGTATTCGCCACCCTCATCAACAAAAACATTTTTCCCCGTTTCAATATTTACCAGTTGTTGATGAATATGCAGGCCGGAACCATTGACACCATAAAAAGGCTTGGGCAGGAAGGTCGCGTAGAGACCATATTGCGCGGCGATCGACTTGAGAACATACCTGGCTGTCATCAAGCCATCGGCAACGTGCAGAGCATCGTCAATTTCAAAATCAAGTTCATGCTGACCCGCGGCAACCTCGTGATGACTGGCCTCGATTGTGATGCCCATATGTTGCAAGGCATGCACCATCTGACGACGCACAATCGTTGCCAGGTCGGTCGAAAGATCAAAGTAGCCACCGTGGTCCTGTGGGAGCGGCATAGGAGTTTTGCCTTCAAAGTGCAGGAGGAAAAACTCTAACTCTGGAGCGGCAAGAAACTTGAAGCCCATAGAACGCGCCATCTCCAATGCCCGCAGGAGCGTACCGCGCGGATCGCCATCAAAGCGCTCGCCATCTGGCGTCCGTACATCACAGATAACGCGCGCCACAAGTTCCTCGCCATCGGCTTCCTCATCCACCTCCTGACGAGGCCCTGCAGCATGCGCCGGGCGTACCTTGCCAGGCAGAATAGCAAACGTCGAGAGGTCAGGGAAAAGGTACATATCGCTCTCAGCTATACGCGCAAACCCTTCGAGAGAAGAACCATCAAACCATTTGCCATGCGTAATACAATCAGCAAATTGCTCTACAGGGATAGTCACACATTTCGCCATCCCAACAACATCAGTAAATTCCAGATTCACATAGCGCACACGTTCACGGTCAAGTGTCGCCAGAACCTGGTCCCGGGTTACATCACGCTGTCGTCCTGCCATACTATTCGCTCCTCTCTAAGAGCCGCTTAAAATCTACACGCTAGCATTCTTAATGTCTAAGATAATGAGAGCGTGTTACCAACCAGTTCTTCTTGCTGCAAAGGTCCGATACCTGCAAGCACGAGCGGGCTGAGCGGAGAGAAGCGATGCAGGACATTCAGCACCTGTTCCTGTGTTACCGCGTCAATGGACTCCTTGACTTCCTGAATAGTTTTCATTCTGCGTTCGTACCACCACGAGCGTGCAATCGCGCCCATACGAGCACCTGAGCCTTCACCACGCATAACATTCTCGCTCTTCAGTTGTACTTTTGCGCGTTCCAGCTCGTCGGCGGTGATGCCTTCCTGCTCCAGTTTACGCAGCTCGTTCACGATAACTTCCAGGCATTCGTGTCCCTGCTCAGGTGTTGTACCGGCATAGATGCGCATAGCACCGATGGCCTTATTACTGGCGAGGTTGGCTGAGACACCATAGACGAGGCCACGTTTCTCACGCACTTCGACAAAGAGGCGCGAGGCCATATTCCCACCAAGCACTTCGCTAATCACCATAGCTGCGTAGTAGTCGGGATCGGTATAGTCGGGGAAGGGGAACATCAAGGCCAGGTGTTCCTGCTTGCCCTCCTGGTGCTCCAGGAAGATCGTGTTCTCTGGCTCAGGTTTCTGTACAGGCGAGGGAGTCGCCTGCCCCTGCCAGTCGCCGAAGAGATCCTGCATCTTCTGCACGACGTGATCCCAATCGAACTTGCCAGCGATACTAAATAGCACATTGTTCGGCTGATAGCGAGCTTTCCAGAAATCCAGTAGATCTTTTCTTTGCAACGTACGTACGCTATCGGTTGTACCCAGGATTAAGCGGCCAAGCGAGGTACCCTTATAAAAGTTTGAGCGTACATGTTCAAAGATGCGGCTCATCGGCTCGTCATCGTGGCGGCGGATCTCTTGCAGGATAATACTGCGCATCTGCTCCAGTTCATCTCTAGGGAAAGTCGGTGTCAGCAGTACCTCATGTAACAGTTTGAGTGTTGCATCAAATTTAGTATGGACAATCTGCGCCCATACCGATGCCGTTTCCAGACCCGTACTGGCACCTTTGCGCGCCCCCAGAGACTCAAATGCCTCATTGAGTGCACGGGCATCCTTCTGTTTGGTACCCTGGAAAAGCATATATTCAAAGAGATGGGCGAGTCCCAGTTTCTCTTCCGGCTCATGGATTACACCCGCATCCAACTGAAAGCCAAAAGTGGTTGAACTGAGACTGGGCATATATTGACCGATCATCTCTATACCGTGGGGCAATTGATGATAGAAATAGTTCGGGGGTAGACCTTGCTGGTCACTTATATTCACGTTCATCTAATCCTCTCAGGGCGCTTTTCGCCTCGCTCTAACACACCGTTCATGCATTTGAATGTACCCTATAGGTACATTTGTAATTTACAACGGCCTCCATTTGCATCGACGGAAGGATGTGCGAATAGACCTTCACTGGTGGAGATGGCGTTGTGGCCGTGCATTTATTGTACCATTTTACGCCAGTCCTCAACCTCACTTCAAGTAAAGTCCTATAGTAACTAATCACAACGACGCTTCGAGATAAGGAGTGTATTAGTCGAGAAATTAGAAAGCTAAAAGAAAGACAACAAAGAAATCTGTAAGGGAAAAATCCAGGTTATCCACATTTAGAACGTTTGTCCACATGGTTATCCACATTCTCAGCCCCCAGGGGATTACTCAGTTGAAGAACTTTTTGTATTTTCGTTATTCTCTGGCCGCGAATTATCCTGCCAGGAAACGATCAGGCCAATCAGCGAGACTAGCAGGAGCGCACCTGCGAAGACTAAGAAAGTACGATAGGTGCCAATGTCGGGCATGGTGACGAGAACGGGGAGGAAGGTGCCGACGATACTGCCAGCGGTGGAGATGGCGTAGAGCAGGCCTGCGTTGCGCCCTGACTTGCCGACCTGTTGCACGCGCAGGCGGATGGCGAAGGGCGAGACACAGCCAAGCAGGATCATGGGTAAGGCGAAGAGTAAGATTACTGAGACCAATGAACCGTAGAAGACGTTGGAGGAGATGGTGGAGAAGGTGAGCAGCGCCCAGTTGAGGACAGGCTGTGCGATCACAGGGATAAGAGCAGTCAATAATGCTGCGACGATGGTCATTGCGTAAAACAGTTGTGGGCGTGGATAGCGATCGGCAAGGAGCCCGCCGACGTAGTAGCCGACGGTGAGATAGAGCAGGATGAGTCCAATCAGGCTCGCCCATACAAAAAGCGAGGTGCCGAAATCGGGGGCTAACAGGCGCGACGCTGCCATTTCGATGGCGAGCGAGACAGAGCCTGCGACAAACACGAGCAAGATTAGCAACCAGTCCTGGAAGGTACGACGGGGCCGGAAGGCATCATTTTCTGCATTGGCTTGCGTCTTCTTTGAGCCAGAAGTAGCGGTGGACATACCGGGAAACTCTCTTTCGCTACCGTAGGGGTGGGGCTGGCCCCCACCCGGCCAATGACCTGGCGAGCATGATCGTGCTCTCTGGGCCGGGTGGGGGCCAGCCCCACCCCTACGAATCTATTGTCGCATATCCAGGGGCATAAAGCGAGACAATACCTCGGGCTGCACCTCAAGAGCGGACTGGCACAGTTGAGCGTACGCATCCGCACCCATTTTCTGTTCCAAAGCATGCAGGAACATCTCTAGCATGATAGCAGTCGAGTCCTGCACGGTCTGACGTACGCGCAGCGCCGCCAGCAAGATCGCGATGCCCTCGCGGTACTTTCCCTGCTCATAAAGCAACATACCCAGGTTTGTTAATATCATACCCTTATTATGCTGCCCTTTCAAATCGTTGACGAGGCGCAACGATTCGAGATAATAATCGAATGCCTGCGTGTAGTGTTTTTCGCTTTGATGGAGTAAGCCAAGGTTATGGAGCAGGATACAGCGTAAGAGAAGATCCTGTTTCTCTTCTTTTTCTTCGTTGAGGGATAAAGCGCGCTCGAAGTTCTCGCGGGCCAGAGTATGCTCACCACGGATACGATATAGCTCACCCTGGTTAGCGAGAGTAGTTGCTTCACCCTGGCGATCACCAATCTGGCGTTGAATGGCCAATGCTTGCTCAAAATAGGCCTGACTCTGCTGATACTCGCCCATGCGCCCGTAGAGCATGCCAAGGTGATTGGAGACCAGTGCTTCATCTCGTCGCAGCAGCACGCCAAAGGGAGGGAGCAGATCTGTATAGAGTCCTACCAGTGTATTCCAGGCTCCCCACTGCACCATACTTTCATGCAGCCCCTCCTCGAAAAGCAGGTCACAGGCACGTTGCCAGCGCCCAGCGAGACAAAGGTGGCGTATTGCGAAAACAAGCGACTGAACGTCCTGTAAGCCTTGCCGTTGCTCACGCGGAGGACAGACCTCGCGCGCGACATGTTGATAGTAAGCAGCTACCTGCATATGATCGTTAGTCCAGGCAATTTGCAGTGCCTCAGGACTGTCTGGAGCGGGATTTGGCGATACATTTGTGCCTGGCGATGAAAGACCCTCAATACGTCGGTGCTCATTGGTATCAAGATAGTGCTCCAGCATGTACTGACGCAACAAAGGGTGAAGTGTATAACAGGGTTCATTGGACATATTCGACGATACTTGAACGAGAGAAAGGCGGACCAGGACAGCCAGTTCTCGCTCAAAAGCCGCTCGAGGCCGCCCATCAGAATCGGTAGTACGACTCCCCATAATAGCCATAATAATGCCATCCAGTGGCACGGGTTCATTAAAAAGGCTCAGAGCACGCATGAGGGCATATTGAACAGGACTGAGATAGTAGTAGACACTGGCAATCAGTTGAAACGTGACTTCACCCGCCCACAAGGGTTGATAATCAGGCGAATTCAAAAGGTAGCTGAGCGCGATACCACTAAGATTGACGAGCGCACTAAATAGCACCAGGGCAAAGGCATGGCCCGCACAACGCTGCCAGACAAGCGATAATTCCTCTGGTGATCCCTGTACGCCACGTTGTTGTAGAAGAGGGACGCCTTCAGGAATGCTGATACGCGAAACAAGATAGGAGCGCACGCGTGACTCTTGCATTTCCTCATTATAGGGTGAAGTATAACTGGTAAGCAGAATACGACTCGCCCCGAGATCTGTTTGTAGCATTTCCAGGAAGAGTTGCAGCGCTCCCCGTCCGGCCACGTCCTGATTCATTTCTGGATACAGTAACGACTCGAACTGGTCCAGCACAATAAGGGCGTTGTCCTGTGGACGGTGCAAGGCGCGCAAGAGCACAGAGATCTGCTGATCAGGCTTCAGCAGAAAAAAGCCGGGATCGTGAATGTTGATCCCATTGAGGATAGCTGCAATCATATCAGGCAGGGTCGTATACGTACCCAGGCCCAGCCATACAATATGGCGAGGAGCTGGAAGCCCTTGTTGTTTAGCCAGCAGGAGGCGATTATACAATAGAGATGCTAACGTCGACTTACCAGCACCGGGATTCCCTATCAGCATCACAGCGCTCGTGTGAGCATCACTGAGCATGCGTTGTATGGTACCAACCTCATCTGCACGTTGCATAACGGTCAGGGGATCAGTAGGCAACGGTGTCGTTGTATGGATATCAAAGATGAAAGGATATGATTTTTGTATATCGGGTTTCATAGCAGCAAGGTCATAGCTTCTCCTCAACGAACACTCTACAAAATTCTTCTGCGGTTCCCCCCACAGCATAGAGTAACTCCTCCCTAACAGGATAAATGCCAGGTTAGTATAGCATACCTCATGGGAGCCAGAAGAAGATGGTATAGCCTGAATATGCTACGATACATGGTGACATAAGTCATGGATATCTCACAGATCCCTGCGTTGGAAACGCAACGCGCCGATGACAGGCAATACGACGCAGTAGAGTATAGCCCAGACGAGTAAGGCAGGTGAGAGCGGTTGAATTGAGGTAAAGGGCGTATTCAAGGCCTGCACAAATCCACTCCCCTGTGCTAGATTGAACACGAATGGTGGAATCAGGTAGTACGAGGCTCCATGCCAGAGAGCATCAGTCGGGATGACCAGGTTGATAACCGTCGTAATGTTCTGCGCTCTTTCGCCTGGATTCTGCGAGATGAGCTGTACAAAGCTTGCCAGTGGCGCACCAATAAATAGCATAATCGCAATGGCACCATTGACAAGCGTCGGTACGCAGGCGCTGCCGAGCGTCGTCAGGGCTAGTAGCACGAGAGTACTCAGCTCAAGCATAGCCAGTGCAGAAAATGCCTGTTGGGGCCAGTAACCGGTGCGCCAGAAAATGAGTCCCAGGAAGGTGAAAAATAGCATGGCGGTGTATACGCTCAAAATCAGGCCGTAGCCTAACCATTTCCCGAAAATGATTTCCGCGCGACGCAATGGCTTTGATACGATCATAGCAAAGGTACCGGCTTCGACCTCACCAGAGGTCATAGCTACAGTCAAGACAATGGTCAGCGCACCACCGAGCAGGTAGGCGGCCCACACTGATAAAATACTGATGGATATACTGAATTTTAGCAATTCCAGTTGTGGATCGGATTGAGAAACGGCGCGCGCGGCTACCGATGTATAGGCAGAATCGAGCATGAGCGCGAAGACCGCCAATAATAGGATATTGAGCAGCAGCATCGCAAATAACAGCCAGCGATGAAAGGCCTCTTGAATGGTAAAGCGAGCTATCAATAATGTTCCCATTTATATGCTCCTTAGCAGGCGGGCTTATAAATCGCGCCCCTACACGATGGATGCGCGGGCTTATAAATCGCGCCCCTACACATGATCTGGTTATCATATAGGTTTGTTTACAAATGTTTCGATTGTATGGAAAAAGAGTTGTTCGAGCGAGCGACGACGAGGGGCCAGGTAGTAGAGGCGTGCGCCACATGTCTGTATGATAGCCGCGATATCTGCAGCCTGCTCATCCTTCTGTACCTCGATGAGGAGGCAGTTGGGATCATCCTGGTCGCGTTGTATATTTACAGCGACACGTCCTAATTGTTGTAATAAGTCTTCGCTCACTGTGTCCACGCGCACCTCCAGGATCAGTTGATTACCAAAGAGTTCTGGCGGTGTCCCAACTTTCAAAATACGGCCCTGATTGATAATGGCTACGCGATCACAGACTGCCTCCACATCGGCAAGCTGGTGCGAATTCAGAAAGATGCTGGTCCCTTCAGACTTTAAGTAAAGCAAGAGGTCGCGCATATCACGCTGGCCAACCGGATCGAGACCAGAGACAAGTTCATCGAGAATAAGTAGATCCGGCTGATTGAGAAGCGCCTGGGCCAACCCGATCCTTTGTAGCATCCCTTTGGAGAACGTTCCTAGCTTCTGCTTTTCACGTCCGGTCAATCCGACCATCTCCAGGACTTCCCCGGCACGCTTTGCCAGCGCTTTCCCACGCAGGCCGTAGAGCCGACCATGAAACTCCAGAAAGTCTCCAGCTTTGAGCCAGCGATGAAAGGTGGGGAATTCAGGCAAGTAGCCGATGCGTCGTCGTGTTTCTATATGGCCGAGGGGTTGCTCCAGCACACATATTTTCCCTTGAGTGGGAGCAACCAGGCCGGTGAGGATCTTCACTACCGTACTTTTGCCAGCGCCATTTGGTCCAAGAAAGCCGAAAGCCTCGCCACGATACATGACGAAGCTGATGTTATCTACAGCAATAAGCTGGTGGTAGACTTTACGTAACTCCTGCACTTCTACGGCGGGCACCTGGGAATCGTTGCTCACGGTTGAAGCTCCCTCTTGCCGGGGTCGAGCGGTGTGAGATGGGGGAGACGTTTGCACAGATCACCTCTTATATCTAGATTCGTGGGGCGTGATTCACGTCCCACGAAAGGTATTGATTTGTGTGTTATTTTATCGAATCGGCTGCTGTCAGTAACTGGTTCTTATCCACGCTGACTCCACCCAGAGCATAGATGACACCACCTCTCTGCCAGACTACCATGCTGCCCGCAGGAAATTGCTTGATATTCTCGACACTGGTTGTCTTACTGTTAGTAAGCAAGAGCCCGGATGTACCATGCACAGTGACAGATTGCGAGTCTATTCCGGAAGGGACAAGGAATGGGACCGTGCCGCTATTCAGATCGATCTGCTTGAGTTGTGCGACGAGCTGTGATGGCAGGCCAGGAAGCGAGAGCACGAAATCACGCAACTGCTGCAAAGTGGCACTGCCCGTAGCCTGTAGAACAGGGCTGGGAAGCTCCACGACCACGAAAGGATTGCCAGTGCGTAAGCCATACCTGATCATTACACCAGCGGTCGTCGTGACATCAAAGGTCGCTCCATTGAGATTTGCCGGGATCTGTACGTTCCCATGTCCGTTCTTCACAAGATAAGCATGCATCTTAGCAGCGCTAAAGGTAAACGTGCCATGTCCGCTATCCATTACTCCAAAAGTTGGATCGCCGCTGACACCTTGAGGTAATCGGCCAGGCAACTGGATAGGGAAGTTGACTTTGTGGGCTGCCTGGGCCTGCGTCAGATTATAATGTGTCTGAAAGCTATTGGCCTGAAAGCTTACGCTGCCAAAATCATCTATGCTGGGAGCTGAGTAACTGGACAATGTGGATATGTCTTGATGCGTGACTGTCACCGGCTGAAAATGTTGAACGCGGAAGAGCGACAGGAATTGATTTGCCAGCACACTGGTACCTGGTAACAGCAAGAGTACGATCAATGCGGCAGCTACGACTGCTGCGATCCAGCTTACACGAGAGCGATACCATTTGCGGGAGGCAAGCGTTCTTGCAGGAAACACAGGAGTAGCCACTTTCTTCATATGCATCTCTTCCCTCCTTCTTGTCTGGTCTGCCGGAATAGCCTTGAGAAGGAACTGTTGAGCCGCCGCAATATCGGTGGCCTGTATTACTACATGGTCCTCATGCTGATACACTTCGTTGACTTCCAGGATCATACGCTCTAGCGCCTGGTCCTGCTCGGCCTCACCCAACATGACAGCAATCGTCTCAGCATCGCCACGTTCCAGAGCATTCATGTAGCGATGCAGCAGTTGGACATGTTGTTGCATGTGTGGTGTTAGTTGCTCTTTCATAACATTCTCCTTCAGGTCGTTGTGTTTGCTGCTTGCTTGTACCAGGCCGCACGCAATCGACTCAGCGCGCGATGAAGCCTGACACGTGCCGCTACAGAAGTAATGCCCAGTTTTTCTGCTAGCGCCTCGCGATCGAAATCGTATAGGAAGGCGAGGCGTAGTATATGCTGATCTTCTGCTGAGACAAGAGAAAGCATCGCCAAAGCTTGCTCATTGGCCTCGATATCCTGTTCTGGTCCTGCCAGGGTATGAACTGCGATCTGATCGAAAAGTTCGTCTTCGCTTAAAGGCTCTTCCTGTGCAATAGAGAGGTGGGCGATGGGCATTTCGCGCCGGGAGCGCTTCGCGAATTCAGCCTTTTTGCGTTTAATGACATTCGTCGCAATACCCAGCAGCCAGGCCATCGGCTGGCCTGTAGGATTGAAGCGATCGGCGTGATCGAGTGCCTCGATGGCCACCTCCTGTAACACCTCAAGCGCAACCGCTGGCACTTCTTCACCTCTGGCAAGGCCCATACGTTGCACATAGGAGCGCAATGTACCAAGCAGAGGCGCTGTATTCACGCTCAAAAACTCTATTAATTGACGTTTCGTGGCGGAGGCAGCAGCGGCAGATGGTGGTTGGGCCATACGTCGGGCTGTGTCAGGTTCCATCGACAAATCCTTTTGCCCTCATAGAGGCACCTCTCATTTTTATTTGCTACTACATATTCAATCTCAGGGGAGGTTTTGTTACAAGGGCAAATCAAACGTTCCCGTAGCGGCATGCCTTGCGTGTGCCGAGTGTCTCGATAGGTGCCGAGTGCCCCACATCAACCCGGCACACGCAAGGCATGCCGCTACGGGATAACGCGGACGACTTGTGAATCGTCTTGCAGTAGAGATGATAATAGAGGCTAGATGTGTTACTATAGGTATCAGCTCACTCCATTGTGGTCATCGCAGGCTACGAATTAACGAAACATTGACGTAGAAAGGGGAGAACCATGCTACGTATTATTTATATGGGAACGCCACAATTTGCCGTACCGGCGCTCAAAGCTCTGATTCAGGGAGCAGCTCCCGGAGCAACTTTGCCGCAGGGTTACGAGATCGTGACCGTGATCACGCGCCCCGATAAACCGGCAGGGCGCGGACGAGAGGTCGCATTTTCGCCCGTCAAGCAGACTGCGCTGGAGTATGGACTTCCAGTATGGCAACCAGGGTCTTTCAAGAATGCTGAAAATAGCGATGCGCTGGCTGCGTATCATGCTGATCTTTACATCGTTGCTGCATTTGGGCAGATACTTCCACAGAAGGTGCTGGACCAGCCACGCTATGGCACACTGAACATTCATGCCTCGCTGCTCCCCAGGTACCGTGGCGCTGATCCTATCGCTGAAACTATCTTGCAGGGCGACAAGGAAACGGGTGTCTCCATTATACTACTGGATGCAGGCGTTGATACCGGCCCTGTCTTGCTCCAGCGTAGTATCCCTATCGCTGAAGATGAAACTACAGGGAGCCTGACGGTCAAGCTGGCCGATCTGGGAGCGCAGGCTTTGCTGGAGGCATTGCCCCAGTGGATAGCGGGCAAGATTTCACCGGAAGCACAGGATGAGCAGAAGGCATCGCATACACACATGCTTAAAAAGGAAGATGGAGAGATTAACTGGGAACTTCCTGCCAGCGTGCTGGCACGGCAGGTACGCGCCTACACTCCCTGGCCCAGCAGCTACACTCATTGGCATGGCAAGCTGCTGAAGATCATTAAGGCTCAGGCGCGGGCAATCGAACCGGGTGCCGCCGTCCCTGTTGGCACAGTCAGTACACGTGAAGAGGCGGGACACAAGGTGCTGGCTATCGTCACAGGTTCGGGTCTTTTGCTGGTTAAGCAATTGCAATTGGAAGGCAAAAAAGCTATGAGCGCGGAGGAATTTCTACGCGGTTACGCGCAGATCGTCGGTCAGGTGTTAAATAAATAGCCAGGATACTCTGATCACAAACAGATCCGAGTTTTTCAAAAGTAGGGCTGGGGCTTGCCCCCACCCATAGGCGTCAAGTGAGAGAGACGGACACACGCGATGAAACCGCTCGCAGGGCGACCGCAAGGGTCAGCCCCTACAAAGATCCGTTGGCGGTGAGCCCCCCGCGTTCTTTGTAGGGGCTGACCCTTGCGGTCGCCCTGCGAGCGGCTCGACGAAACAAGCCCAGCCATTGTTATCTTGACGCCCATGGGGTGGGGTTTGCCCCCATCCGATGAACAGGCGACGTTTGAAAAGTCCTGTTTAAAGGGCACTAGCGAGACCGCAATTGATCGCTCTTTCCTCGTCACGCAAGAATCGCTCGTGACGAGGAAAGAGCGATCAATTGCGGATGCTGTAAACGTGGTCCCTACCTCAAAAATCTCGCCTCGGTCAGGGTTGGTTATTTGATCGCTGGCTTGGGACGTGTTACCAGGGCACCGATGATAGCAACCACAGCAACAGCGCCGAAGGCGATAGCATGCTTAGCATGAGTACCAGTCGGATCACTAGTCACGAAGAGATGGCTGTAGCCAGGAACGATATAATAGACACAGAGAGCAAGCGCTAGAATAGCAACAACAATTGCCCCGTAGAACAGCGCCCGGTTATTTGAGTTCGCCATGAGTAAAAGTCTCCTCCACTTTTGAATTGTATATGACCAGTTTTCTTATTGGTCATGCTTAAAACTATCAGTTACAATACCCAATCGACATAATCGAATTGCTCTACAGTAAGAACGAAAGATATCCCTACTATGTAACGATAGGTAGGAGTAAATTTATCACCTCTTTTAGTATGGAAAAACTCCAGGATGTCAATGATTATCCTGGAGTTCTTCTTTTATCTCATAAAATAGCTAAAACGATTACTTCGCAATGGTGGCTTTGGGTTTCATGACAACCATGCCCACAATACCAGCGATAATCAATACAACGCCGACGCCGAGGCCAGCGTAACCACGTGTAGCATGATGACCAAGAACGATACCGACGGTATAGAGGATACCGATGATGAGAGCAATGACGCCAAGAGCAATGGCAGCGTAGAAAACGATAGGATTCTTCACAATGATTTACCTCATTCTAATAATGTATGATCCTAACCCATTCGGGAACGATGCTGCCGCATCTAGTCTTCGACTCACCCGAATGTAAGGTGGTACTAAATACCGCTCTGGCCATTCCAGAGTTGTACTACTCTATTAAACGAGCGAAGCGGTCGGAGCAACATAGCTTTAGAACCAGTAGCCATTCTGGGTAGCCGTATTTCTAACTATCAATGCAATGGTGATCGTTCTCGATGGGTCGGGCGGGGGTGAACCCGCCCTTTACTGAATGAAATAAGGTCTGGTGCCAGGGTGATTCAAAAGTCGCCGCATGACCGTAGTGGCAGGCCTTGCGTCTGCCGAGTGCGTGGACAGAGAGGCTCGCGGACCACTCGGCAGACGCAAGGCCTGCCACTACGGGGACTTTTGAATCGCCCTATCTAGTGCACTTCCCCTTGACCGTTTCGGTTTTGATCAGTATACTGCACCTCAGCGGGAGTGACCCTGTTCTTTTCCGCCCCGCTTGAGGGGATTGAAACATTAAAACTAGGAATGTATATGGAGCACAAACCAGAAAACGAGTAGGGATAATAAGCCTGCTCCCCAGCAATAGTAAGCAAAAGGATCAAGGCGTCCCTTCTCAAAGTACTTCATCAGAAATTTGGTACTCAGGTAGGCAGCAACGCCAGAGAGAACCGCACCAATAAAGATCAAGAACAGAACATAGCTGGATTGGCCAAACAAGAGTGGAACTTCCAGCGCACCAGCAGCAAAGATAATAGGTGTTCCCAACAAAAAGGAGAAGCGCGCGGCGTCTTCGTGAGTGAGGCGTACTCCCAGGCCAGCTACAATAGTAGTACCGGAACGTGAGAAGCCTGGAATGAGAGCAGCCGACTGAGCCAGACCGACAATTAACGCTTCCCTCAGGGAAAGGGAGACCAGGGGCCTGAACTGAGCTTCACGCTCTTTAGGAGAAAGCAAACTGAGCTTCGCTTCAGAGCGGCGGCGCAACTGCTCACCGGCGAAGAGGACAGAGCCATTGACGATCAGAAACGTGGCGGCGAGTAAAGGTGAGGCAAAGAATTTTTTCAGAGGAGTCTCCAGAAAGACACCCAGCAGACCAGCGGGCAGGCATCCGACGATAATGAGCCAGCTCACCCATTCTTCTGTACCTTTACGTATCTCACCTTCTTTAATGCTAGTGACCAGGGTACGGCCAACCTGAAACCAGTCGCGCCAGAAGTAGATGAGCAGAGCGATACTCGTACCGAGGTGTAGAGACGTAATGAATGGCAGAAAACAGCTCTCACCACCACATCCAGTATTCGTCTGCAGATCACCCCAGCCCAGCAGACCTGGTAAGATCACCGTATGACCAAGACTACTTATAGGAAATAGTTCTGTTACTCCCTGCAAAAGGGCCAGAACAACCGCTTGAAATATGTTCAGGTTCATAAATTACTCTCTTTATAATGGGATTCCTACCTCAATCGCATCATCAACAAAAAAGTGCCGCTGAGAAAAAACCCCTACGGATATCATGACAGATACTTCTGCTCATCTTGTTGGAACTCTACCAGTGTTTTCGCAAAGACAGACGTTCCATCTCGCTTAGCCAGAAAATAGTAATAGCCGGTCGCTGGTGGTTCTGCAGCAGCTTTCATGCTAGCAAGACCAGGACTGCAGATAGGCGTTGGGGGAAAGCCAGTCTGTATATACGTGTTCCAGGGACTATCTTTCGCATTATCATTCCCCGTTGTGCCCGGCGGTAAAGGTCCCCAATACTTTTTCGGAGGCTGGGGGGGTGATTGTGTATCTAAAGCATATTGAACCGTCGGGTCTGCCTGTAGCAGGCTCCTGGTTTCATCATTTGGTTTATAGACACGATTCCAGTATACACTTGCTATATTCCCACGATCAGTATTGTTGCCAGATTCACGCTCGACAATAGAAGCCAGAGTCAGCATAGTATACAAATTCATCTGATGCTGTTGTGCCTTCCGGTCGAGTTGATACTGTTGTATAGTATCACTCATTGTCTTCAGCATCAAATTTACTACATCGCGCGCATTACCATCAAGCGGTAGCTCATAACTGGCCGGGAAGAGCAACCCTTCCATACCACGTCCAGCAGGAACCTGTTTCAGAATAGGATATCGAGCAGCATCCGGGAATTGATTGATATGCTTTGTGTAACGGAGGAAATCATCCTTATTAAACTTGACCAGATCAGAATCTGCAAATTGCTGAGCCATCTGTTCCAGGCGCCATCCCTCTAGAATAACGACGCGAATCGCATCTGGTTGTGCATTTAGTAATTGATCGATAATCTGGCTAATAGTCATATTGGGGGTCAGTTTTTTATAGATACCGGCTTCCAGATGAGTATCCAGACCCTTAATACGTGCCCATACACGGAAGGCGACGGAATTGCGGATGAGACCCTTCGCCTGCAAATCGTCGGCTATCTGAGCAGTCGTTTCGCCTTTAGTGATTTCGAGGGAAATGGGTTGTGCCTGTGCATTAGAAGTTACCGGCTGAAAGATATCCGTGGTTGTATTCCATGCATAGTAGACCAGCACGAAAATAATAACCCCGAACAAAAGAACTGAGACAACAGCCGCTCTTGATCCAGGTTTTCTCATACTTGCTTTTCCTCTGTTTTACGCCCCAGGTGATCCAGGTATTCCTGGAGGATTACTGTAGCCGCCAGGGCATCGATCTCGTGCCCCTTATGGCGTCGTTTTGACTGCTTACGCCGCCGTCCCTGTCGTTTGCCAGTCTCATCCGACTCTTGATGTGAAAGCAGACGCTGTGCCTCAACAGTTGAAAGGCGTTCATCCCAGAAGACGAGCGGAATAGTGATGTAAGGAAGCAAACGCTCAGCAAAGGACTGCACTTTTTGTCCTTGCATATGGATCTGCCCATCCAGGCTAATCGGCAAACCAATCACCAGAGTTTCCGCCTCAGACTCCTCGATCAGGCGTTGAATGGCAGTGAAGGTCTGTTCTTCATCACGAGAGACATGCAGAGTCATATAAGGAGAGGCAAGGAAGCCTGTCCCATCGCTAACTGCTACGCCTATTCTGGCCTCTCCTACATCCAGAGCCATCAATCGTGCCATATGCCGGTCCTCATACCTTCACTATACAAAAGGTACCCCTATTTCGGTGCAGGTGATGGCGAACCAGCCACATATTTCACGTGAATATGATCCGTACGTAACGGTATCAAAGGATCAATGCTCGGTGAAATCGCCACATCGACACGCTGTATAGTGGGTATGATACCTTTGAGAGTTGCCTGTGCATCTCCCGCTGTTTTGCCGGTCAGTTGGCTACGCACATCAAGAACCTTCTGGATGATTTTTCCTGTCGGTGTGAAATTGAGTGTCAAGGTCATCGCATTACTGACAGGAGTAAACTGTGGAATGTGCAACGGGTTCTGCTGATCCACAACCACTTGATAGTTCTGATGGTTCTTATCTTTACTCAGGGCCGTATTTAACTGGGCAACTGCCGCTGATTGGAGTGTCGCATTGCGCACGACTGGCACCTCAACACTCTGCTTGAGACTCACAGGGAAGGTGGTGTTCTGCTCAATGTCATTGACTTTAGGAGCGTTGGTCAATGTCGGGGTGAGGACAGGTTTGCCTGCCACATCACCGGACTGCAACTGCTGTTTGATCCAGCTATTGATATCGCTTTGAAGTTGTGTACTCAATGCCGTCTGCGCCGTATCAAGATCTTTCTGAGTCACAGAAGTCGCCGTACCAGCGCCACCTCCTGTGATAGCCGCATCGTTGGTGACTTGCAGACTGAGACTGGCGGGCTGGACACCATTGCGCTGAGCAATCGTGTTCAGGCTACGAATAGAGGTAATACTTCCCTCCGGAACATTGCCGCTCTCGCCAGAGGTCTGTGCCTGAATCTGGGTAGGAAGGCGGCTAAGGGAGCTGCCCTTTGGTCCCACCGATACTTCGGCCTGGGTCACAAACTCGATCCCATTGTTCGTAGAGACAGAAATACCGGACGGGATGATCACTTGCTGACTTCCGTTATTGGTAAAGAAAACGAGACCGGTCGCCGCTGCCGTGCCAATCTTCGTACTGCCAGTCGCTTTCCCTGTCCCGGTCATCGTGAAATCTTTTCTCAGCGTCTCATCCTGGATAATGCCTGCCGCCTCATCGGATTTATTCGCAGGACTGGCAACTATTTTGACTGGCGCAGAATAGTCCTGAGATGGGAGCGTCACCGTCACATTGGCTGAAGGCAACAGGTAGGCCGCCAGTCCAAGCCCTATGATCACCAGGGCAATTGCAGCCACGATATAAAGAGAGCCGCTCGCTCTTCTGCGCTGTGGAGCTGGCCTTGCAGAAGCGCGTGAGGGAGGCCCTTGACGAGTTGCAGTCCCCGTGGGCTTGCCCTGCCGTGGCACTGGTCGCGACAGAGCTGGACGATTATTGCGCGTCGGAGTCTGTTGTTGCAGATTATTACCACTTCTAGGAGTAGACACCTGCCTTAGTGGCTGATCACGACGCGGCATCTGGTTCGGTGGCAAGTTCCCACTGGCTCTAGCAGGCTGATTGGGCGGCAGGTTTCCACTGGCCCGTGTTACTTGACCTGGTGCAAGCCCACCACTCATTCTGGATATTTGATTCGGTGGGAGATTGCCACTGGCTCTAGTAGACTGGTTTGGTGGCAGGTTTCCACTGGCCCGTGTTACCTGACCCGGTGGGAGTCCACCGCTTTTCCTGGGTACCTGATTGGGCGGCAGGTTTCCACTGGCCCGTGTTACCTGACCCGGTGCAAGCCCACGACTAATGCGAGGCATAGAAGATGTACCAGACGCAGCAGGAGTAGACGGCAGCGGCGGAAATGCCGATGGTGCCTGAGGCGTTTCTTGCGTGGGTCGATCTGGAATGGGAGGCAAGGCATCATAGCTCCCGTAATCCTGTCCAGGCCCAACCGGAGATGCAGGAGGAGCTGGTTGCCGTCCTGTACGGCTGCTGCGCCGACGGTTATAGGTACGAGCAGGCCCGGCTCGATCCTGGTCATCTTCCGCGATAGGTTCCGACCACGGACGAGCAGGAGATGGCGTATCGGAATCAACGACAAAGTCGCCCTGATCGCCCTGATACTCCACGCCACCATGAAGCACATCCGTCGGCATATCGGACACATTCTGGATAGTATGTTCGTGTGTATCAAAGCCCTCTATCGCAGGTACCGAGCCACGCTGTTCCGCGGCAGGCGGAGGGAGAGCATCATCCATAGATGCAAAAGGATCATCGCCCAGCCGAGGCAGTGGAGTCATCCTAAGATTTTGCAGCGAATCCTCAGGTGGTATATCCTGGGTAGAAGATGTTGAGCCACTCTGCCCATCGCTATACTCCCCATAGTCACCATAATCCATGTCATCTGGCTCTGAAGCACCTTTTTGACTCGCAGCCTGCCTGATATTTTGTGCCTGGTGGAAGTCCTCAAGCAACAGATCGGGCTCTTCTTCTAATTGTTGCTGGGAAAGCGGATGAATAGGTGGCGATGTATTAATGCGAAAATCGTAAGAATGTTTGTCAGGAGTATCAAAGTGATCGTCCTCAACGGCAGAAGGATCGATATCGTGGATATCACCAGCAGCAATAGCATCCGTAAGGTAATTCTCGTCGGACTCAGGTTGTGCAAAGGAACGATCAGAGCTTGACGGCGACCATTGATTTCCAGGATCGGGCTGTGGTGGGCGCATAGAACCCGTTCCACGCAGATCCGATGCACCTCTAGCGGATGCCGGTCGCTGTATCGAACCAGTAGGTCTGCCCCGATTGCCCAGAGCCGCCCGACCGGGGCGGCTGGGCGGGCGAGACTTGCCCGTAGGAGAAGACTCTAGCGAGTGAGCAACTTTAAACTTCACAGCCTGGGCAACGGAGCGAATCTGTGGATCGGTACTGACGATCAGGATCTCTTTCCCCAGTTCCCGCGAACGAGCGCGCAGCAATTTCCAGGCCACATGGCTGCGCAATTGACTCTGTGTCGGAATGACAAGAGTGATAGAGCGAGCCGGAATTTTCTCCAGGCGCTCGCGCAGGCTAGTCAGATCGTCTTCAGGACTAATATAGATCGTCGTCTTCTCATCACTCATAAGCCCATTTCACTCCCTGTATCGCATGTCCATAGTTGCCATCTTCCAAATCCACATAGAACCCTGGATCGACAAAACGCAATTAGATGTGCATAGCGTTAATGACTCTGTCGAGCGCTCTCTCCAGCACATTATCCTCATTTTGCAGTTCGATAGCCTGATATGCCAGAGCCATTGGCGTAATATCCTGCGCGTTTATCAGTAACCCCTCGCGATCTGTGATGCTTGCCACCATATCCGGTTGAACCGTTCGTATGATGGGTTGGCGCGAAAACGGTAGCCGTTCTGTCCAGGGAAAGCTCTCAAGTCGCTGATGGATATCGACCAGGGCCGAACCACCGCCGACAATATAGATAGCAGGCGGGAGCAGTTCCCCTTTGGCCAGTTCTTCGATCAATAATTCTACGCTATCCATCCAGGTCTGGCATTCAGGAGCAAGAATAGCCTGAATTTCATCTCGGCTACTGCCCTTGATATCACCATTACTATAGCTGATCTTGAGCCGTTCGGCATCTTTCAAGGAGATGCCCTTACTTGTGGCTATACGACGGGTAAAAGTTCTGCCGCCAAGGGCGAACATACGCGTCTCCTCGATACCTCCCTGACGCACCAGAGCAATATCGGTCGTACCACCACCGACATCAATAAAGATGGCCCCACTATCAGCACCCGCGTTCGTACTGAGGCAACGCGCTAACGCATAGGGCTCCGCCACAATAGTGACAAGGGTCAGATCCAATCCCTGTGCCACAGTCTCTAGCGCGCCCAATTGCATCAGCGGAGCAAAGGCGCTAAAGAGTGTGAGTGTGAAGTGACGGCCACGAAAGCCTATCGGGTTAGCCACAACCTGCCCATCGATGCGCACAGAAACTACTGCTGCATTCGTCAGGCGCACTTCAATATTCTGGTAGCCTGTCTCCGCTGCAATACGCTCCCTGGCACTCTTCAGCAATTTCTGCTGCGCGCTGGTGATAAGCGTTTCCAGTTCTTCCGCCGTGATTGGCTTTGAAGGTTGTTGGCGCTGCCTGCTCACTGTTGTCGAACTGCCTTTGACCAGTTCGCCTGCAATGCCGATCACCGCCGAGGGAGCAATGACGCCACCAGCAGCATTTTCAGCTTTCAGTAGAGCCTCATTACAGTTGGCAATGACGCCGGGAATATCTGTCACGATCCCATCGGACATGTGAGTATAGCTTTGCGCGTGACGACCTACGCCCAGTACCTCTGCCTGGTCTCCATGTACCTCGACAATAATAGCCTTTGCGTAGGCAGTCCCAATATCGAGCGCAGTAAAGAGTTGACGCTCGCTGCCGTCACGCGACTCTTGCGAATCGTCATATTCTCCATACTCGCCAGGATAATAACCGTTCTCTTCTTGTCTACCTCCAAAGAGGCCCCTCAGACGTTGAAGAAGATTAATCATGCGTTCGTCCCAAATCTATTGATTCCCTGCCGTAAATGTGCAGGACATTCCCTGCTCTGACCGTTCCCATGTATCGGTGCACGTTGTGGAGCACATCGTGTACTTTATAACACAAAGTTGCACTACCTGCAAAGCTACCTCAGATTTTCTCTTACAAACTTTACCACAAGATCAAGAGCTGCACCCAATTCAGCCTTATTTTTGCCACCGCCCTGAGCCGACTCAGGGCGTCCGCCTCCCTTCCCACCCAGGCGTCCGCCGACGACGCCTGCAATTTTCCCGGCATGAAGACCACGCTTCGTCAAAGCAGCATCGACACTCACCTGGATAGCGACGCGTTCATCGAAGTTACTTGCCAACACAACAACACCAGGATGACTGAGTTTGCTACGCACCATATCGCCCATCTCACGCAGCACTTTATCGTCGGGAACATTGACGGTCGCTGCTACCACGGGAACACCCTCAACATCTTTAGCCTGACGCACGACATCCTCGGCCTGATGCAGTGCTGCCTCGCGTTGGAACTGGACAATCTGCCGACGCGCCGCCGCAAGTTCCTGCTGCAATTGCTCCACGCGAGCTTCAAGCGTATCCGGTGCCGTCTGCAACCTTGCCGCCAGAGTATCGACGAGGGTATTACGACGACGTAGATATGCTTCGGCTCCACGGCCGGTTAACGCTTCGATACGCCGAATACCCGCCGCGATGCTGGATTCTTGTACAGTAATATACAGGCCAATCTGACCAGTTGCAGCGCAATGCGTACCACCGCACAGTTCGGTACTATTTCCCATAGATACTACGCGCACAAGGTCATCATACTTCTCACCAAAGAGCGCCATCGCGCCCGTACTCAAAGCATCTTGCAAGGGCATTATATTAGTATGAACGGGAAAATCGGCGCGAATCCAGCGATTAATCTGCTCATCGAGGTGCGCCAGGTCGGCGGAGGTCAACGGGCGTGGACTCGTAAAATCGAAGCGCAGACGCTCCGGCTCAACCAGTGAGCCACGCTGTTCCACCTGCGGTCCCAAAAGATCACGCAACGCTTTATGCAAAAGATGAGTGGCACTATGGTTGCGCATCGTATCCAGGCGACGTTGCTCAATCACTTCCGCCTGCACACTATCGCCAACACGCAGGTAGCCTTCATCGATATGACCGTAGTGAACTATCAGCCCTTTGAGAGGGCGACGCGTATCCTGCACGTGGAAAACACCCATAGGACCGGTAATATCGCCCTGGTCGCCAATCTGCCCACCACTCTCGGCGTAGAAGGGAGTAACATCGAGCAAGAGGAGGGCCTGCTGCGGCGCGCTGATACTCTCTACCTCTGCACCATCTACAACCAGGCCAACGACCTTGCTGCTCCCTTCGATACCATCGTACCCGATAAATCTGGTGGGGCCGAGGCGCTGGAGCAGTTCAGTAAGTGCCTGGTCATCCCTCGCCTGCACAAACGTGCTCGCTGACCGGCTACGCTCCTGCTGACGTTGCATAGACTGTTCAAAGCCAGAGGTATCGATTGTAAAGCCCTGTTCGCCTGCAATCTCCTGCGTCAATTCGACCGGGAAACCATGTGTATCGTATAGCTTGAAAACCTCTTCTCCAGGAATTACTACCTGGTGACGGTGCTTCAAATCAGCAAGTAGCTCATTTAGTAGAGCAAGTCCGGTATTGAGAGTCTGGCCGAACTTTTGCTCTTCCATGCTCAACACTTCGATGATGCGATTGCGTTGCGTACGTAATTCGGTGTAGTGATCACCCATCAAATTAATGACAGTATCGGCAGCCGCAGATAAGAAGGGCTTATCCAGGCCAAGCAATTTGCCGTGACGTACCGCGCGCCGCAGAATACGGCGGAAGATATAGCCACGCCCTTCGTTGCCTGGTAGTACGCCATCAGCCGCCAGGAAAACCAGTGCACGAGCATGATCAGCAATCACGCGGAGAGAGGTATCGGTCTTTGCATCTTCGCCATAGCCAGTATTGGCGAGGGAAGCGAAATGGTCAATACTGGCACGGAACATATCGGTATCAAAGACCGATTCTTTGCCTTGCAAGACCATCGTCAGGCGCTCCAGGCCCATACCAGTATCGATATTTTGTCGTGGCAGCGGCGTCCGTTTCCCATCGAGATCCTGGTAATATTGCATAAAGACCAGGTTCCAGATCTCCAGGAAACGCTCGCAATCGCAACCGGGTCTGCAATCAGCCTGTCCACAACCGTATTCAATACCGCGATCATAATAGATTTCAGAATCAGGACCGCAAGGTCCAGAGGCGCCAGGAGGTCCCCACCAGTTATCTTCCAGGCGTACAATCACCTCATCCTTAAAACCCGCAACTTCAGTCCAATAGCGCGGAGCCTCATCGTCTTCAGGGTGCACAGTTGGATACAAGCGATTGGCAGGCAACTTAACCACCTGCGTCAGAAACTCCCAGGCGTATGAGATAGCTTCCCTTTTAAAGTAGTCGCCCACGGAGAAATTGCCAAGCATCTCAAAAAACGTCAGAGTGCGCTGGTTCCCCACCTTGTCAATATCGGTCGTGCGGAAGCACTTTTGTGCTGAGGTCAGGCGCTGCGCAGGAGGGGTTTCGCGTCCCAGAAAGAAAGGGATCATCTGCTGCATACCCGCGGTCGTCAGCAAGACAGTTGGATCATTACGTGGCACAAGAGACGAGCTAGGCATCTTCATATGCCCTTTGCTCGCAAAGTAATCAAGATAACGAGCACGGACTTCTGTACTGGTAAGAGCTATTTCGACAGACACAGCAACCTCCTCAGACGAGCCTGGTAACCAACGCGGGACAGCGGGCTATAGACAAATGTAATATAGGTCAGGAATGTGCTCAGCAGCATTCACGTAACTGTTGTAATATAAACATAAGAATGCAATGTATGTATCCACCGCATACTTAATGTATGATAGAGGATATGCCATATGCCCACATACATGCATGCGCATTATATCAAAGGAGAGAAAGCATCGCAATGGATAGAGCGCGTGGGGAAAGTGCACATCCACCAGCTATTATTATACCACGCAGGTCACTACTGGTGCTCTGTGGACCTGCAGGCTCTGGCAAAAGTACATTTGCAAAACACCTCATAGATAAGCACAGGCACGAAGACTTTCAACCAACCATGATCGTATCGTCTGATAGGTGCCGCGCGCTGGTATGCGACGACGAAGGCAGCCAGCAAGCAAACCGCGACACCTTCGATCTCTTCTATTATATAATCCACAAGCGCATGTTTCAGAATCGCTTCACGATCGCCGATAGTACCGCATTGCAGGCTGATTCGCGCCGTAGATTAATCGACATAGCACAGCGCCAGCGCTATCCTGTGCACCTGCTCATTTTCAATGTTTCATTGGAGACATGCCTGCAACGCGACAGACAGCGCAAACGTATGGTTGGAGAACAGGTTATCACCTATCACATAGGTTTACTGAAACAAGCATTACTCGATACTCCCAATGAAGGTTGGGACCAGGTCTTTATACTGAATGAGCAAGATGCTGAAGTAGGAATTGTCATCAAGTAGCGCGAAAAAGCTGGCTGCATACGTTTATACATAGGATAGGTGTACCTGCCACTCCAGAGAGCGAGTAAGAGTTATGCAAAGTAGACAGCGGAATGAGGCAGAGAACTACCAGGTTTTACATAATCAGAACACAGAACCAGTCTTTATCGATATGACTGCGCCTATTCCAATCGGCGCTTTTCCACAAGAATCAGGATGGCAGCGTTTCCTCCGTGGGTTTGGGAACTGTTGTAAAGCGATTGTACGCAAGATCAACCAGATGCTGACATTCGCATTGATAGTGCTCTTACTGATACTTTTAACACGTTTTCTTCTGCATCTCTTTGGCATCGCCACAGGCGTGAATCTGTTTACGCAGGGGTTATTTATAATTAGCGATCCCCTGGTTGCCCCTTTCGACCATCTCTTTGCTCCATTACTCTATCAAGGATTCAGTATTGACATCACGACGTTGATCTCGATAGTAGTTTATACGGTGAGCGTGGTCATTGTGCGTCAATTCTTGAAATTGCTGGTCAGCAAACCTGGATGATTGCAAGACAAACAATACTACAAAGAGAAGCCCTTCACGTGCGGAAGCACGAAAAAGGTACTTGCAGGGATAAAAGGACTCATGTATACTAATGATGAAAATTGAGAACCTGTTACAGACAGTTCTGGCTTATTTTAGCAGGATGAAAGGGTAGACATTCATGCAATCCGATGTTCCAGGTAAAGGCACCTATGCGCTTGACCCAGAAAGTCCGGCAGAATTAGCCCGCTTAATCAACGTCCATCGTTTTATGACCAGGGGAATGGGAGGCCCTCTAGTAGGTGTGCCTGATCCCTCAGCGTTGCAGCAGGTCCTCGATCTGGCATGTGGTCCTGGTGGCTGGGTGCTTGATGTCGCCTTTGCTTGTCCGGACGCACAGGTTGCAGGGATTGATATCAGCAAGGGTATGGTTGATTACGCCAATGCACGTGCGCATTCTCAGGGACTACGCAATGCCAGCTTTGGTGTCATGGACATTACGCAGCCACTCGACTTTGCTGAAAACTCTTTTGACCTGGTCAATGCTCGTTTCCTTTTTGCCGTCCTTTACCGGGACAAATGGCTTTCTTTCTTGAAGGAGTGCAAACGGATCTTGCGTCCTGGCGGGATCATACGTCTCACCGAACCGGTTGACCTGGGAGAAACCACAAGCCCTGCTCTTGAGCGTATTCATGGTTTGATCATACAAGCCATGTCACGTGCCGGGTATGGGTTTTCTCCTGATGCCAGAACATTAGGGATCACTCCAATGCTTCCTCGGCTCCTGCGAGATGCGGGCTATCAGCGCCTTACTTATCTCTCTCATACGGTTGATGTCTCGCAGGAGAGTGAGGCCTGGTCTGATTACTACCATAGTGTTGAAGTAGCAACCCAGCTTATCCGTCCACTCCTCAATAAAATAGGAAATGTGACACAGGCGGAAGTAGAACAGCTTTGTCAACAGACGTTGATAGAAATGAATGGGGCTGATTTTTGTGGTCTGTGGCACTATTTTAGCGTTGTGGGATATAAACCTGAATAGAGGTTCAGACTCTTAAACAATGCCCTGCCTATGCAGAAGTATAGGCAGGGCATTATCATTATGAAAATTTATAGCCAGTAAGGCTCATCACCGGACAGATTGGAAGGACCATTTCCATCCTGGGACGATTTGAAGTTGTTGCGTTCGCTGTTGATAGTTGACTCGACAATGCGGGGAGCGCTTATGGCGCCTGCATTGTCAGGACCATCTATAAGATCTGAGCTGGGGCTGCCCAGCAGTGGAGCGAACTCGCCCATAACCTTCTTAGCAACATGCCTGGCATCGGCCTCAGTGATCAGTTGTTTAATCTCGTCGGCAACCAGTTCTTCGCGCTCAATCAAAGCTTCAGCGACCGCGATGACCGCCTCGCTGTGCTCATGGAAGAGTTGTTTGACGGCTTTGAGTTGAGTCTGGAGCACGGTTTCCACACGTTCGGCGAAATTCGGGAGGGCCGTCGGATTGGCACCCAGGCCATTGTTAAAAGCGAGGAAAGAGCTTATCGAGCCATCCATGCCATATGCGCCAATGTAGAGACCGGCCATCTGAGTTGCACTCGCGAAATCACCGGTAACCCCGCTCAACTGCACATCAAGGAACAATTCTTCAGCAGCACGAGAAGCAAGCGCCACCCGGATGCGTGCCAGGATATCATCCTTATTATTGGTAATGATCGTCTCTTTTTGTCGCCACGCGGCAAAAGCGGCGGCACCTTCAAGATCGCCGTGCTGATGCAGAGTAACAAAGGCTGGAAAGTAGCGATCCATCAGGTAGTAACAGGCAACGGTATGACCAGCTTCATGATAAGCCAGACGGCGGCGCTCAATCGGAGTCAATTCGCTCAACTGGCGCAGTCCATATTCGTGCACGTCCTGTGCCTCGACAAGATCCTTGTAAGTAATTTTGTCGCGACCATCAAAGTGTGCAATAATGACGCCCTCATTGATGACGTGCTTAATCGCCACCGGCGTGTAGTTGACCATGCGCTGTGAGAGGGCAGCAATCGAGATACCATCCACACGTTGGACCTTATTTAGATAGTACTCGATGACCTCCGGGCGGTACTTATCGGTCGGAGCTGCAACGTTAATCTTACGATCGAAGCGGCCAGGACGCAGTAAGGCCGCATCCAGTGACTCAGGAATATTGGTTGCGCCGACAGTCAATACTGGTTGCGTCTGTACGCGACTATGATAGAGTCCAATGATGCGGAGAACCTTCTTAAACCAGCCAGTTTCGATATTGGGCGGATCCATCTGCATCAGAAGTTCATTAAGGCCACCTGTACCCATGCCACCCATCATACCCATTAAGCCTCCCATACCCATGCCACCACCCTGTCGATTGCGAGAACCACCGATGGCATCGATCTCGTCCATGAAGATCACACAACCGCCATACTCACGGGCTAATCTGCGCGCCTTACCGTACAGTCTTTTAATCATGAGCACATCCATGCCCAGGAACATTGCTTTGAAACTGGCCGCACTCGCGTATGCAAAAGGCACGCCTGCCTCAGTGCTCATACACTGTGCTAGATAGCTTTTACCGGTTCCGGGATCACCAGAAAGCAGAAGTCCACGTACCGGCGAACCACCCATCTCGCGGAATTCCTCCGCGCCTTTGATGAGAAGCACGATACGGCGCGCTGCTTCAAGCACCTCCGGATTGCCTTTATAATCATCAAAGCTCACCCCAGTCTCGCCCGGCATAACCCAGTACAGGCGCGGACGCCCGAGAAACCAGAAGAGGGCAATGAACTGGATCATAATGAACATAACGGCGAAAGCGAGCTGCAAGAGAGTAGAGAAAATTGTCCCCGGCGATGGTGCGGTCAATTGGGGAGCAATATTAACACTAAAGTACCAGATTACAATGCCGACCAGGAGAAGCCACAACCAGCGAAGTTTCACGAAGCGCCCAAACTGATCCATACCAACGTTAATAGATCGGTCCAGATCATTCTGATCTTGTTTCTTTTCTGCCATAGTGATGTATCCCTTTCCCAATTGGGAGTCCTTGTCAATGAGCCGAATGAGGCAAGCCCCTTGTCAACAGTAGGGGTGGGGGCAAGCCCCACCCCTACTGTTGAAGTCCACGGCTAGTCGCAAGTTCTGCCCCAAGGAGTATGCCATTGCTTCCTTGCGATACAGTAACGAAATGAAAGATGAATATACCAGTAACTCCGCCACCAGGCCCACGGCTTGTAACATCGACGGTTACAAAAGTATCAACAGTCGTATCTGCCTGGCCATACGATCCCAGAACAGTAATACCTTTCCAGACCAGGTTGGCCTTAGGCTCACTAAACTGACTGACGTATTGATTAGCATCTGGCGGTTGGGATATATCTTTATCGTCCAGTTGCAGAGCTGTGACATTTCCCTGACGCAAGTGATAGAGCCAGTTCTGTATCTTATCGCCGCCAGCAACAGCCTTGCCATTAACATGGAGTTGGAACTGGTCACTGCCAATGCCGAACGGGCCTTGCTTCGTTACAAAATAGGAAGTGAATATCCCGCTGGCGATCAGCAAAACGATAGCGAGGAGCGTAACAAGTTTGTGGCCTCCCATGAAGCGAAGTATATAGTATAAACCTTTTAAAATGGGACGAAAAATAGCTTTGAGAAAGTGAGCAGTAGGACTCTGGCCCGGCCTTTTGCGGGGAGTAACTTTGCCATTGCTTCTTTCTGGTGGAGCTGGTGGTTGAGTGGGTGAAGGGATTAGCATATGTCTCTCATCTCAACTTTCTCGGACATCGACGATTGCCTCTGGTCACCTATGCGCTTGCTATATACTGTAACATACTGTCGCAGATTTGCACAGGGTATTCATTTTCTTGCCAGGGCTCTTCAAAAGTCGCCTGTTCCTCCCCTACGGCACGTTTGAAGAGCCCTGTTTTCTTGCCGTCTGACAAAATAACACGTTTTAGTGCTATGATTCTTACCTCAGTAACATACAATACAATGTGAGGTTTGGCAAGGGTTTTCACCCTGACAAAGGATGCCTCACTGGCCTCTTTTTGTTATAATGTACGTGCATATGTTACACTATATTGCTTGCATGCCTGTATGGACCAGGTAAAGCTGTATGCAGGAGGGGTTCTTATGAACGGTAGAATAAGCAGGTTAGGAGGCACCGGGGAAGCTGGAGAATATATCTGGTTACGCTATGGGACGCAGTTTACCATGAACGGGCGCTCTCATACGATCGAGATGAGCATCCCTATGCCTATCGGTGCCGATGAGGAGACGCGTGAACAATTGCTACGAGAAGCTGATGCCGGTATGAATCAGCTCGCGGAGCATGTAGAAAACCGTGTAGCGAAGATGCTCCAGCGTGCTCAACCGACGCAGGGGAAGATACCAGCACCTACACCGATTGCAAGATCATCTCCACAACCCAGGCCCGCCTCTATGCCTGCTCCACAAACGGGTCCGCAACCTTTACAAAGCGCTCCTCTACGGACGAGGGAGGGAAGATCTGAGCCTGTTGCTCCATCTACGAACGCGCGAACGCGTGAAAGGGAAGTTGAGCCTGTTGCTCCCATGACGGCGCAAAATGAAGGAGTGACAGTGCCACCCACACGTCCCAACGTGGGTGCCAGTATGCCATCTATTCCAGCAGGCGATAGTAGCGGCAATCTATCCTTGCAGCAATTTATTGGCTATATTAGAGAGAACATGGGACTGAATCCGAAGCAGGCCATGGACCATCTGAAGATCAAAACGCTCTCTGGCATCAACTTGCGCGACGCACTGGAACAATTACAAAAAATAATTGGTCAGGAAACTACAACAGGTGCACATTCGAAAGTGCACGAAACCGTACCCGCAACGCGCCCTGGTGCTAATGCAACCCCCGCGACACCTGCCAATCCGCCCTCACCATCAGCGTCAACGAATAATGCAGCAAAGAGTCCTGCGGCTGGCACTGAACGGAGTAATGAAAGTACCCTAAACGAGGAAGGTCCGGTCTATATCTTTGATGAAGAGGTTGAGCCGGAGGAAGAAGAGGAGCTGGAAGATTTTGATCTACCACGTGAGTTCTCGGCTCAAGAGCGTGTAAAAGCAAGAAACAAGCTGGATAGTCTGCAAGCATCACGCGGCGCTACCGCGGTAAGTCCAGGCCGTTTGCAGGTCTTGAATAATGTAGTGAGCTCGCAGATAAGTTCGGAGCAGCTACAGGAATTGATAGAGGGTGTGTGGGAGGTCACGTCAATTAAAAAACTAAAAGTTGACCAGGCTGAAGCACTGATCTCCTGGGCGAAAGAAGATGATTTTGTGAACGAAGTGGAAGTTGTGCTGGCAATACTGGAGGAGGGATAATATGCGTGTGGTAGCCGGTGAAGCCAGAGGGCGTAAGCTAAAAGCGCCTGACACACTGGATACGCGTCCGATCATCGATCGTGTCAAGACAGCACTCTTTGATATTCTCTCCACTGAAGTAGAAGACGCCAGCTTCCTGGACCTGTTTGGAGGTACAGGCAGCGTGGGTATAGAAGCATTGAGCCGTGGCGCGGCGCACGCAACCTTTATCGAGATGAATTATAAGGTACTGAAGCTATTACGCGAAAATCTGCAAACCACCCGGCTGGCAGAGCGAGCAGAGACGCTGCACGGCGATGCATTCAAGTTCTTACTACAGAAAAATGCAGAGGCCAGGTCTACGACTTATGATATCGTTTATGTTGCGCCTCCACAGTATCAGGGAATGGCTGCTCGCGCGCTGGAAATACTGGATAGTTCGCCTCTTGTAGCAGAAAATGGATTGGTGATCGTGCAAATTCATCCAAAGGAGCGTGAGGGTGTTGCTGCTATACCATGCCAACGCCTTGCATTGAGTGATGAACGTCGCTATGGCAGCACGCTCCTGATGTTTTACCGTATAAAAAAGACCCTCTATTGTCAAGTCCTATGATGACCAATTTGTAGCAAAAGAAAAAATCAGGAAAAGGAGGAAGGGAAATGTCTTCAACAAGGCATGAGAAAGTGTACCACGCCGCTCACCGCTGTCAAGCCGCTTCG